>Ga0272447_1000005_pt1 | contig 221287 bp, 214 predicted proteins | sample YNPCB0133_FD_194589 | JGI IMG/M metagenome (GOLD analysis project Ga0272447, IMG submission 194589) | Hot spring microbial mat communities from Yellowstone National Park, WY, United States - YNP-CB-013-3 | ecosystem: Environmental > Aquatic > Thermal springs > Hot (42-90C) > Sediment | place...
ATTAGAGTTTTCTTAAAAACCACAACAAAAATCTTTCATGAGGGGACAATAGAAATGGAAACACAAAACTATAGGAGGTGGTCAGAGTGAAAAGGTTCGTGGTTTTGACGGTGGCACTGCTGATTTTGGCAAGTCTGAGTTTCGCAGGTGGAAGGTTTTCAAACATTCCACAGACCAGATTCCAAGCTCCACTCATGAGGAACATGCCAGCTTACAGACAGCCTTTGGCTCCAAGGTATCAAGCAAGACAAAAGCTCACCTACCAAGAAATGTTCAAAGAGATGAACCTGACCAAGGAACAAGCTCAAAGGATACTCGCTGTGATCAAAGATGCAAATGCAAAGCTTGAAGAGTTACAGAAGCAGTACAAAGAGCTCTACGAGAACGCCAAGAACATGAGCGTGTACGAGTTCAGAACCAAGGTAAGAGAACTGAACCAGAAGCGTGCAGAGATCATGCATCAGATGAGAGAAGAGATAGAAAAGACGATCAACGTAGAACAGCTTCAGAGCTTGATGCAAACCTACAGACTCAGAAAGGCTGAGATGTTCGCAGGACCTAAACTTGGCTTCAGAGGACCAGCGTTCTTGAACGAAGATTTCATAGACGCGCTCGAAGAGTACGCAAAGTGAACAGCATTCCCACAACGCGCCGGCGTGAGCCGGCGCTTTTTATATGAGCAGACAGGATGTCCGCATGGCTGCGTCGGTGAGCACCCATTGCGTGGGCTGTGAAAGTGTTCCGATTGTCACATGAAGACACGATTGCAAGTCTTGTCCGACAGGTACCTTACGCACAACGTTGAGGCCCATTCGAGGCATCGTCAGCTTCTATAGCCCATCCTCCAGTAAACATCTTTTCCAAAGGTGGAAATGTCTCTTATCATTGAATTCTCAACTCACATGCGCCATTGGTAAAGATCCAAGCTAAGGATTGATTCGCTCCTTCAGGACGATGTATCTTGAAACAACTCTCGTAGAGTGCCGTTGGGAAACGCATAAGCTGGAAATACCCTCGCCAAGCGGTGTTAGAATGGTGTGGTCTTGTGCTCAGCGGCTTTGGGAACTTGTGATGAAAGAGCTTACCGAGGGCTGACTCGCTTTATTCTGGTGAATCTTTGGTCCGTGCTCATCACACCTCGACACAGTTCTTCTCCAAAAACCCTCTCCACCACGATTCGTACTCTTCAACGCTCGCCAGATGGATCTGGAACGGAGAAAGCGGGCCGATCGATCTTTTGATGTGCGTCCTGACCCATCTGTTCTCTTCCCAGTTGGAAGAAAACTCCTTTGAGACGATCAAAACGTCTATGTCGCTGTTCGCGTTCCAATCCCCTCGAACCACAGAACCGAAGATCAAAACTTTCACATCGTCACCGAGAAGATCTCTCGCGATCCGTTTTATCTTCTCACCGTACTCGAGGTAGTTCTCGAAGTATTTTTTCCTCTCTTCCCAAATCTTCTTACTTATCGAAATCAAGCTTTTCATTCAGGGTGACCTCCAGAAAGTTCAAGAATTTTCTGTATTCGGCTATCAGCTTCTGGGTCAAGTTCTTGGTGAAGGCCTTCGGGAAATACCTGCTCGTGAAGTAGGCGTCGGACAGATCGTCGAAGAATAACTCGTTCTCCAAGTAATACTCGTATATCTCCGCCTTCTCGTAGATCTCACTCAGACTCCTCATGAGAGAATCGAGATAGTGGGTCTTCGGCCACTCTCCAACTCGTTTGGCGATGAAGTACTTAACCAAGAGTTGACAGGATTGCTCCAAATTGAAGGCACAGAGATCATGATCTCCTCTTTCGAATAAATACAGCGCGTTGGAAAAGAATCTCTTACTCTTGTCTTTCAGAAACCCAACATCCTTCGTCATATTCTCTGCCCACAGCAATGATACCACGCCCGCATCTCGTTCTGACAAAGGAAAGCTTCTTCTTCACATCTTAGGATCATCATTCTGGCATTGAGAAACGTCGGACTGTAAAGAGTTGAAATCACGTTTCGCGTGCAAGTGAAGCTTCCACCTTGATTTTCGCGGAAGTGGAAAACTGAACTTGATCATCGTCGTTCTATGACATCTTGTGAACAGCTGAAATCATGATCGATAAATTCGAACGATTTTTCTTGGCCACCACGGCTTAGACAGCAACGTTCTGATTTAGAACGATTTTTTGAGTGATTCGCTCCACGATAGAACGCTCATTTACGAGTTTCAATGAATTCGTTCCGTGATAGAACGACTTTGTGGTAAATATAGCCTGTAGTTGAACGATCATATTCGAGGGGCGACCTGTGTGGCATCGAAAACGTTGTTGAATCCTTAGAACTACGCATGAACAGAATGATCTCTTTTCTTCCAGAAAGACGTCGTCCTTACTTCAATGAACTGGAGAAGCGTTTTACAGCTAAAGGTATACTTCTTGCCGGTCCTCTTCTACATCTCGGCCGACGATCCTATCATCTACACTGTTCCCTTTCAACAGCTGGCTCAGTACATACTCGTCAATTACGATGGCCTCATCATCGATGAAGTGCACTATCTGAAAGATTGGTCTTTGCACATTAAAAGCGTCCACGACTCATTTCCAATTTCCAAATAAAAAGATCTGGTTGAGTGATAGTAGCTCAGTAGTTACTTAGAAAAGGTGTAATTGATTTATCGAGAAGATTCGTCGTTCACAATCTTCCGCTGATGTCTTTAAGAGAATACATTTATTTTGAGACAGGAAAAGAACTACCACAAATCCCTGATCCGTTCGATAAAAGATTCACAGAGCTCGCGATAGAAGTTTTAAAGCAGGTTGATGTTCTCAAGTACTTCAGAGACTACAGAGAGCACGTATTTTTTGGGTCAACTCATGGATAATCACCTTGGAGTTATGAGAGCGATAATCAGCCATTTGGCTTTTTCAAAGATTCCAACTGTGAACGTCGAAGCTATGTGCAGAGATTGGAATCTTGGTAAAGAAAAGCTTTATCGATTACTCTGGGCCATGGAAGGAATAGGTCTCATAAATTTGGTCCGAAAAACGAGGATTGAGAAACCATACTCGAAAGGTGCAAAGATCTTCTTTGCTGACCCAGCTATCTACAGCGTTCTCGAGGGAGAGACAGCTAATTTCAGAGAAGCTTTCGTTGCTTTTGCACTCAAGAGTAAAGGTGAGGTGTTCGCAGAGAAAGATGAAACCAAAGCTGATTTGATTTTCAACAACATCCGTTTAGATCGGCGGGTCAAATAAAAAAACCGAAAGAAGCGGCTTACGTGATTCGTGACGATATCGACCTGCCTGTTCGAAAGGTCATCTTGGTGTGGCTACTCGGAATGGGGTGGTGAGATTTTAAGGTTTTCCCCAACTTATTTACGAACGGACTTGCGCTGTCTTTGTATAAACACTTTGATTTTATTATAATCCACACTTTTTTCAAAGCTTCCAATGTTATTGAATATCCTATCGGCATTTGCTATGGAAACCACGGCAAGGGCATCCAAATTCTCTACGTCTGCGTCATAATCACACTGGTTACGATAAACTCATAGATCTTGTAAAGTGTCAGCTATGTCGCATAGCTGTTCTTTAAAGTCCTCGTTTGGACTAGCACCGCGCAGATCTGAAAGGACTCATTCGGTCTACGATGTGAACTTCCTTCGAAGGATCCTCTCCGCTGTTGACAAACCACTTTCGATCTGACGACGCCTAACTTCAGACACGAGATGCGAAGTCAGAGTGGAACAAGTACATTTGTTCTTCCGTTGATATACTCAGTCACCTGTATTTTTTAGCAACTAAATCCCACACCTCGAAAACGTCCCTCACCAATCGCTTGAACACATCTTGATAGAGAAGAATCACCAAAGTCAGACCCATCAGACCGCTCAGCACACCAACACTTGGTCTCTCGATGAAAGAGTTCAAAGCCGCCACGATTGCGAAGATTCCGATCGACATGTACGCCCTCTTGAACCTGTACTTGACCGGATAAAGCCTCACAGAAACAGAGCTTTCTATGGCGAAGACAATCACAAAGGACAGACCTGTACTCAATGCAGCGCCCTTTGCCCCAAGGGAGGGTATCAACAGCAAATTACCAAACAAGTTGAACAGTGCTGCCACACCATCGCTCACCATGAACCAATAAGTCTTTTTCGCAAAGTCTATACCACGAGCGACCACTATAGCCATCATAATAGACACTGGATATAGAAGCAAAAATGGAGCAATATACGCAGATGACCTGTAACTTTTTGCGAACAACATGAAGATCAAATTCTTTCCAGATAAGATTATCAAGCCTAAAGCAAGCATCAAGAAAGATACGTACTCGAACACCTTCGAAAATATCTCCCTGTTCTCAGGGTTCTTTTCGTACTGCTCATACGCGAAGGGATACCAGAAGGTCGAGAAACCAGTTGTGAACAAGTTCATCACCGCTATCAATTTGAATGCCGCAGAGTACAAACCAATCTCTGCAAAGCTCGTGTACATTCTCAACACGATTCTGTCTGTCCAACCTAACAACCACCAGAGTAAGCCAGAAAACAGAAAAGGATACGAGTAAGTTAGTATCTCCCTCACCAAATTCTTGTCTATCTTAATCGGCAACCAGTGTTCGGGCTGAAGATAAATGCCGAGACTCAACGTTGTGAGACTGGAAAACAGCTGTGCGTACAAGAGTGCGTAAAAGTTCCTTTGAACAAAGATGGCATATGCTATGAGAAATCCAACGTTGCTCGTTGAATTCACTACTTGTAGCGCTGAGTACACCAACCCCCTACCCTGCATTCTTATCACGGTCTGATTGAAAGTTTGAAATATGCCGAGGAAAACCGAGGCAGTCAATATCAAATGCACATCTGACGATTTTTGCTCAATCAAAAGGATACCAATCCGCTCCCTAAAAATCACCGAAAAGAGTCCAAAAATCGTGCTGAGACTCACCGGTATAATCAAACTACTCCATAATAAACGTTCCCGATAATCCACATTGTGATAGAACCTCATCAGAGCGTTAGGTGTACCAAAAAGCACCATCAAAAGGGCCATGGAATGAAGCACTAAAAACATGTTTGCCTTACCGTAATCGGAAGGACTTATCAGCGAAGAGGTGATCGGGACTGTGAAGAACGAAACGACAGCATGCACCCAAGTTCCCATTGAAAACGAGAGATAATTTTTTAAGAAGCTATATTTAACCGATGGCCTTTGCAAACTAACCCCTCCGGTTCTGGATGAAATATCAAAGGGCCAGTGTTGTGTCTATGCATGTTCTTGGAGTCTCATTCTGAACGACTAAGGCTGAAGAAGCGATCTTTGAGAAATCTTTTCAGACGAACTGCTGATAGTAACGTGCTGACACCGAATTCGAAGAAAATCGGTGGGAAAAGAGCAAGAGTCAGAACTAGACACACCACAAGTTTATGTGTAGACTTTCCCTTAATCACTTTCAACGCCAGATTTAATTCGCGCCTGATTTTCGCGTTCCTCAGGAAGTTTCTCACAGTGCGCATGTTACGTTTCATGAAATCATGAACGGTAATCATGGTGAATGATAATGAGAGTAATCGATCAAGTCGGACCAAGTCAAGTTGTTTGCGAATATTTTCTATCTCGTTGTGATCTGATCCAACAACGTTTCTGTTTTGCTCAATAAAGGAAATCACTCTGTTCGGCCAGGTAATGTGCTGAAGGGTACTCAGGTCTTTCAAAGTCGTAGTTGCTGATCCCTCTCTGATTGTGTAATAGTACATGCGATCATCTATAAAGAAAACCTTACCAGCCATGAAGAGGGCTTTGTAAAGGAATTCACATTCTTCGCCGTATTTGGCTCCAGCTTTAAAGATCAGACCTGTTCGCATAAGATACTCTCGTTTGTAGGCGCATGACCACATACCAACTTTAAGCTGTTCTTTCAGCATTTTCAAAAGAAACTGCGGTCCACGATACTCCCCACCATCATCTTCTCTGCCCTCAGTATCTTCAATGATCAAGTTCCCCGTTTTAGTCCTTCGTGTAAACTTCCAAATTACTATATCATAGCAACATCGATTGACTATCGGTCGTATTTTCTCCACCAGGCTCTCACTCACACAATCATCACTATCTACGAACACGATATACCGTCCACTTGCAATACTCATACCAACATTTCTTGCAACGGATACGCCCTTGTTCTCCTGCTTCAAAAGCTTCCATTTTACATCTGCTGAGCTTTTTAGAATCGAATGAGCGATTTCGTATGTCTTATCTGTTGAACCATCATCGACGACTATAATTTCGAAGTCGCGATCAGTTTGATTTAACAAAGACGTCAAACACGTTCCGATGTATTCCTCAACGTTGTATGCGGGGACGACGAAAGAGACTAACATGACTCTCTCCTCCCGATTTATTATTGTTTATCGAGAACCTTTTTGTATATCTGAAGCACTGTCTTCGCGTGTTCTATGTATCCGTGTTTCTCTGCACAATGCCTTGCGTTCTTTTTCAGTTCCTCTAGCTGATTCATGTTATTCTTAATGAACAGCAATTTTTCAACGATTGCATCTTCACTCTTTTGATCTATCAAGAAACCATTCTCTCCATCCTTGATGACTTCTTTCATCCCACCGACCTTTGTACAAACCACGATCTTTCCACACGCCATACCTTCGAGCATCGTCAAAGACGTGGCTTCTTCGACGCCCTCTTCCGTGGTTATGCTTGGGACCAAGATCACATCGCTCGCTTGGTAATAGCGATGAACATGATCATTTGCTATCGGTCCCAAAACCATTGCGTTCTCTTTTCCCTTCAGAATTTCTTCCACCAAACCTCTCAAAGGTCCATCTCCCGCAAATATGAAAAAGAAATCCATATCGTTCATCTTGCTGAAGGCTCTCGCCGCATAGTGAACTCCGTTCTTGTCGACGTATCTACGCGGAACAAAAACGATCAGTTTTTCAGTCGGTAGTCCGAGGGTTTTCCTGATCTTCCGCTTCTCCTCCTCGGTCACAGGAACGAACCTATCTGTATCGACGGCGTTGTAGATGACTGTAACCTTTTCCGCCGGATAACCCAATTCATTGACAACGTAGTTTTTTATCCTTGTATCCACAGCGATGATATGTTCAGCCCTCGCAACTCCATGTTTCTCTATTTTCACGAGATACTCGTATATCTTTCTCTTTGCTCGTTCGTCTTTGATGTCAGAGTAATTCAAGGCTTCTTTGGCCAAATATCCATGAATGGTTAACACCAACTTGTTCGCAACCACGGCACCCGCTGCAACCACGTCGTGGGCGTGCACAACATCGAAATCTCTGACGTCCAAGTTTTCGAAGAATCGCCAGTAATACTGCATGACTGTCTTGTATTTGAAAACTCGAAAACTGCTGTCGAGCGTTTTGATCGGTGATGAAACGACCGTTTCGATGACCGCCTTCAACTTGTCCTTAGTGTTTAGGTGTCCAAACGGGATGGTATAGAAGGTTTCTACCTCATGTCCCAGTTGTTTGAGCGCTTTCTCCAGCAAGTTTTGATGAACGTGTTTACCTCCGATCTTGATCAGTTTCGAATTGTCCGCCCAAACTAAAGCAATCTTCACTCTCCTGTCCCCCTCACATTTTAATTTGTTACTGTTTCCCGTAAGGCTCTGTATATATTCTCAACCACCACGTCCTCTCTGAATCTCTCCGCAGTCTTCGCTATGTTCTCGGGTGTGTCGAAGCTCAATCTACCGTCTATCACGTCACTGACGATTCTAACAAATTCGTCCATGTCACCTTCTCTGTACAGATATCCGTTCACACCAGCTGTCACGATGTCCTTCGGACCAGATTCACAATCTGAAGATATCACGGGTATCCCTCTTTGGTTCGCTTCAACCAACACCATGGGGAACCCCTCATATCTTGATGTAAGCAGTAGCGCCGTGATCTCTTTAAACTCAGAGTAAGGATCTTTTCTGAATCCCAGCCAACTGACACGATCTGATATACCAAGCTTCTCAGCGAGCTTTTTCAACTTTTCTTCGTCCGGACCTGCACCAACGATCTTCAGTTGCCAGTCTTTGTGCTTCAATCTCGATAAACCTTTCAGCATGAAACTGATGTTTTTCTCGCTGTCTGAAATTCTTCCGACGTACAGAAAAATAGGCCGATTCGGTCTTTGAATCAAGGGACCACGAGCATGTCGTCCGAATGCAACAGGCCCACTACATCCCCCGTGGCGAGCTTTATACCCTTGTTCAGCGCATCGTACACTCCTTCGTCTGGCTCGGAAATGAGCTTGACTTCGTAATCGACCTTTGCGATGTATTCTTCTATTATCTGCAAAGTCTCATCGGTGGAAACACCGTCGATGATCACGTGCTCGATCTTTCTGCACGTCTGTCTTGCCAGACTGTCCAACGATGCTCTCAAAGTCCTTCCACAGTTGTACGTCGCGGTGACTATGCTGACTTTCATCCAAGTATCCTGCCTTTCTTTAGCTTGACTTGTGGTTTTCAATTTCGCCGGCGTGATCTTCGGTGCAATTATATTATGTCACATCCTGAAGGTGTAGGTCGGAGCAAGAAGTATCTGGTTCCGTGCGGATCGTTTTGAATACTCTTGAGAAAGAATCTGTGCGATTAAACCTGCTGGTGGTCTGTATATCCCATGGGCATGGATCAAGTCAAAACTGGATAAGTCAAAACGTGACTCCACACAGTGTACAAAACCTTCGGCTTGCTTTGCTATCACGTGCTCTTCAATGATCTGATTTATCTTTCTAATCAATCTCCACACCAACCAGGTGGCCTTTCTTTCGCAATCCACCCACGAGTACTGAACCCCGTTGAGTTCTTTAATTGGGTTAACCTGCTCTTTTCGGAGCAACCACCTTGCAAATCTCATTAACCAACCATCTTTGAACCAAACCGGCACCGCTGTATAATCAATGCCGAGTTTGACGCATTGTTCGAGCCTTTTTGTTATGAATATCCCACTTGCCAAATTACCCTCAAATGGAAAAAGGTTCGTCAGGACAAGAACTTTCATGCATATTCACCTCAACAAACCTCACCGAGAAACGTCGATTGATGATGCCTGGAATGTTTCATTAGACCTAGACCACTTTCTTGGCCTTCTTTCTCCCAGACCCCAAGTGGTGCCGTTATGCGTTATGTTTGAACATGCAACAACGCTATGATCCTTTCGTTTAAGATTTTTAAATCACCGCGTAAGATATCTTCTTTGCACTCGGCTATCACTTTCATCAATTCCTCTATGTCCCGCTTATTTGAAGATGATGAAATATGACGCACATATTTTTTGAATAATTCATTTACTTTCTCCTTCGGTCTAAATTTAGCCATTGCATATAGCTTGTATCCTAACATCATCAAAAGCTTTGCTTTACCCGTAATCCTCGCTGCAGGCGATTCTAAATGGACCAACCGTACCCTTGGATTTAGTACCAACTTCTTCCCCTCTTGGTGTAAGCCATATGAAAATATCAAATCCTCACCACAAGAGTAAAGTATGAATTGCTCTTCAAAACGCCTGCCCGTTATATCACTTACCCTGTAGCTCACATTGCCTCCCGAAAGCCACTGTGCCCTCATAATATTTTTTTGAAACGGCAAAATTATAGGATAGGTGGTCACAAAGTATTTATTCACTCTTGGGGGAAGGAACATACCAAGGAATATGTCTATTTCTCCCCTTAAAATGGCACGAAAACTAGACTTTAAAATACGCAGGTTTACATTCAGTATTCTTCCCGTCACGCCAGTGATTTGTGGATTTTGTTTGAATGTGTTTTTGACCTCGAAAATATAGCTCTTATCCAAGACAACATCATCATCAAGAAACGTTACCACATCGTACTTCTCAGCCACCTCATCAAGTATCCTATTCCTCGCATGGGTCAACCCTTTTCGATCCATTCTCAGGTACACTACTTCCACACCTTTTGAATTCTTGCTCAATTCTTCGCATACGTTCTTTGTTCTGTCATCGTCACTTTGGTCAGCCACGTATATCGCATCTGGCACTTCTGTATTTTCCAAGATACTATTGACTGTTCTCCTGACGTCATCGGGTCTGTTCAACGTGGGTATACCAACAGCAATCCTCATCTCATCACCCCCATGACCGCGTTGTAGACCTTTATCTCCCTCCTCACTATGCTTTGCCAAGTGTAATCCTTCGCCCGTTCTATAAACCTATTCGGCTCATACCCATTTTCCAATACCCAAACTACCTTCTCAGCAGATCTTTCTTCAAAGTTCTCCCCTTCTTGAACTACAAACTCCTCAAACCCTATCGCCTCCGGTATTCCACCGTTGCTGCTTCCGATCACACACGTGCCACATGCTTGTGCTTCCAAGACAACACACGGCCAGCCTTCATTCCTACTTGGCAAAATCATAACGTCCATCGCATTCATATAGCTCGCTACCTCCGATTGTTCGAGCATTCCCGTGAATAAAATATCCAAACCTTTTCGTTTTGCCTGCTTCTCCATTTTCCTTCTCAAATGCCCATCTCCAATTACAATAAACTTAACTTTTGGATATCCTTTTCTAATCAAGTCAAATATCTCAACAAGTTTATCAGCTCGCTTTATCTCTATCAGGCCTCCAACGAACCCAACGTATTTGTACCCTTCGGTGTATATTCCAAGCTGTCTTCTCACTTGGTCTTTGTCGAGCGATCTGAAAATCTGTGGATCGTACCCGTTTGGAATGACGACAGCGTTTTTAGCTGAGTAACCAAAAGATCTTGCTTTCTCGAGAAGTGCGTTGCTGACAAAAATCACCGCTTGAGCTGACTCGAAAACGCCCAAGTAGACCTTTTTTCTTTCCTTCATGAGAGTATTGACGTCATCTCCATGAACTGTCAAAACGTATGGTTTTGAATACTTTTCAGACAGAATCTGTGCGATTAAACCTGCTGGTGGTGTGTACATTCCATGGGCATGGATCAAGTCGAAACTGGATAAGTCAAAACGTGACTCCACACAGTGTACAAAACCTTCGGCTTGCTTTGCTATCACGTGCTCTTCAATGATCGGATTTATCTCTCTAATCAATCTCCACACCAACCAGGTGGCCTTTCTTTCGCAATCCAACCGCGAGTACTGAACCCCATTGAGTTCTTTAATTGGGTTAACCTGCTCTTTTCCAAGCAAGCGCCTTGCAAATCTGATTAACCAATCATCCTTGAACCAAACTGGTACCGCTGTATAATCAATGCCGAGTTTGACGCATTGTTCGAGCCTCTTTGTTATGAATATCCCACTTGCCAAATTACCCTCAAATGGAAAAAGGTTCGTCAGGACAAGAACTTTCATGTTTATTCACCTCAACAAACCTCACCAAGAAACGTCGATTGATGATGCCTGGAATGTTTCATTAGACCTAGACCACTTTCTTGGCCTTCTTTCTCCCAGACCCGAAGACCCCAAGTGGTGCCGTTATGCGTGTAGCCGAGAATCAGTACCTTCACAACCTTCACCCCAATCCTGGCCACGAAAGTTCCAGGGCAACGGTTCTCAATTCAGATCCGAACAACACCATTCACGGCCCTAAATTATCGCGACTGACACGAATAACTGTGCTTGTACAACTTCTAAATAGACCTTGCACAAAATTCGGCGAGCCCCGTTTGAGAATCCATCCGAAGCGATATAATCCTAAGGTCTTACTAAGACATTCTTGGATTCCTTCAACTTCCGACAGCGAATTCTTCCGATGCGGAAGAGCGAGTATAGCGCAACATTCTATTCAATACACACTCGGAGAATCATACCATCAGACTTCCACGTTGAAAGTTTTCACCCACTCACCGACATTGATGACTCTCCAGATTGTTGGAATGTACTTGCAACGATCGTCCTGCAATACTTTCTCAGCGTAACTCAAGAACTGTGGTTTCACAATATTCGTTAAAATCTTGGCATTATCTCGTATCTTATTCAATATGAACCCCCTATTTCTCCTCATCCACACCTCTTCCGGCGTGGCGAAACCTATCTTGTCTCTTCTGTCCAAGATCTTGTCCGGAACGATCCCTCTCATCGAATCCCTCAGGATCGCTTTCGTGTATCCGTTCCGTATTATATAACTTTCGGGAAGACTCAACAGAAACTCCACGATCCTGTGGTCCAGGTATGGCACTCTGGATTCAACAGAGAAGGCCATCGAGTCTCTGTCTTCCAAATGAAGGAGCTCGGGAAGCGAAGACTCAAATACCAATTTATACGCATATTCAGTGATGTTCTCTGCATTCATCCATTTGAAGGCACCATCATAATCCTCGGGCACCGAGAAGAATCTTGAGCGGCCCAATTTCCTCCTCAACGGAACTTTGAGACTTTCGGGAAGCATGTTCGACAACATGTATTTCGTGACACTAACGTTCGGCCAAACGCTTTTGACGGCCCTGAATTCTTTCAAGAACAGTCGCAAGTTGAATCGTCTCAGCAGAGAAGCGAGATAGATTCCTACAAATGGATGATAACCAGCCAAGATTTCGTCAGCACCCTGCCCATCGAGCATCACGATTATTCCGTTCTTTCTGGCTTCTTTGAAAACGCTGTATTGTGGGAAGATCGAAGTTGAACGGAACGGTTCGTCTTGGTGCCAGACGAGCGATTCAATCTCGTTGGAACCGTTGGAGTTCAGTTCGGCGAAGAGGTCTTCGAACTTCGGAGAGACTTTGTGTGAAACGGCATTTGTGTGCTTGACAACTTCGTCCACGTACTTTTCTTCGTTATATTTCTCCAACTCCGAACAAAACGATACCGTCTCGATGTTCCCGTTTGTCGCGAGCAGTCTCTTCATGACACTCACCAAAGTCGAACTGTCCAAACCACCAGAAAGGCACGAACCGACCTTCACATCGCTTCGAAGTTGTAACCCCACAGAATCGAACACGAGCTCTCGAAATTTCTTCTGTGCTTCTTCGTAAGAGATATCGATCTTCTCAAGCTTGATGTCGTACCATCTTTGTACTGTGAATCTATTCGTCGTCAAATCGTAAAGAAGATACTCTCCTCCTCTGAGCTGGTAGACTCCTTCAAACATCGTTTCGCTTGTGTGGTCCATGACACCGAACACCAGATAGTCGTACACCCTGCGGTGGTTCATTCTCGCTCTCCATCCTTTGACGACTGTGAACTGCTTTATCTCTGATCCAAAGCAGAACTTGTTCCCTATCTTGGTGTAGTAGAGTGGTTTCACACCGAATCGGTCACGAGACAGAAAGATGAGGTTCTTGCGTTGGTCATAGATAGCGAAGGCCCAGATGCCGTTGAATCTGTTCACGCAGTCCAAGCCCCATTTGTCGTAGCCAGCTAAGATCACCTCGGTGTCTGATTGTGTAGAAAAACGATATCCGGCGGCGATCAGTTCATCTCTGATCTCAATGTAGTTGTAGATCTCCCCGTTGTACACAATGACGTACTCTCCGTGCTGACCAACGTATTTCATGGGCTGGTTCGACAAATCCGATAGATCTATGATGCGCAGCCTTCTGTGACCCAAGGCAAAGTCTTTGCCAAAGTAGAAACCTTCGTGGTTAGGTCCTCGGTGGGCTATAAGCCTTGTCATGGATTTGATTTCTTCCTCCAAAACAGGTGAACCATCCTGGTTAACGATACCAGCTATACCACACATGGCCGTAAAACCCCCTCAGTGATTCATCAGTCCCAGAAGCCTCTTTATTTGCCAGTTGTAATCGAATCTTTTCAACCAAGCCTCATTTGGAAATCTCCTGGAAAAATTGTACTCTTCGACCAGTTTGCGAAGTCGACTTGCAGCCTCGTTCAAATTGTCGGGTTGATACAGATACACCTCATCCAAGGCTCTTTCTTGGTTCGCCTTGTGGTTCTCCATCAACACACGACACCCACAAACTTGGGCGTGTATCGAACTCAGCGTTGTTTCCTTCGGGAAAACGCAGATGTCAGACGCTGAGAAGTACTTGTACAACTGCGAGAAGGGCTTGTAACCGTCCACGATGCATTTCAACCCTCGAAGCTGGGACAGTTTTTCATTGAAGAATTTCTCATACTGCTCATCCTTTGGCCCAAGGAAGAGAAGAGCGAGTTTCCTTTCTTTGGCGAATTCAAGACCAAGTAGCTTGATAATGTCGATCAACAGATCAGGACGCTTGAAGAAATCGAACTTTCCAATGTAAGAAATGAGAATATCGTCGTCCTGCAAGCCATAACTGTTTCTCACCTCGAATCTGGCCATTTGATCGTAGTACATGGTTGAAGGGTTGAAACCCAAAGGGAGATACTCGATTTTCGGATCGCTTATACCGATGTGTTTTAAGTAATCGAAAGCCTCAAGACTTGTTGCAAATATCACTTTGTACCTATCAGTCTTGTTTATGACTGGCGCAAAAGTCCTTCTGTAAAGCGCGTAGAAAACTCGTCTGAACCTGTTCCTTGCGGCAACCCAGGACATGTGACAGTCCCTCACCACCACGTAGTTTGGTCGTTGCCCGAAGAGCTGTAAATCCTTGAAGTCACCAACACCATGAAAGAAAACGAGATCCGGATTTAGCTCCCTTATTTTTCCGAACAGACCCTTCAGGATCAACCTGCGCGAGTATTCGAAAATCACAGGCAGACGAATCACGGTTGAGCGAGTCTTAGCCTCGAACTCACGGTCTTTCTCCGGCGACAAATTCTTGTGGAAGGCTTTCATTGAGTTGGAAGTTATTATGTAAGAATCGATATCGTAATCCTTACTAACCATGACCATTTCGTTCACCTGATAACCTGCTTCTGGATCGAAGAAATCCTCAACGTGAACGATCTTAACTCTCATCTGAAGCCCTCCAGTTCAACGGGAAACTGTTGAGACAGATCAACTCATCCCACCAAGAAATACCATTCGTACAAATGCAGTTACTTCTCGACGAAGACCTCCTTGCAATAATCACTCAACTTACCAGTGCATGTTCCAGAGACTTCTCTGTGTCGCGAATCAGTCTTGATTCCCCGTATGACTTACCAGAAAATGCCCCGATGCCGCAGGTAAAATGTAATGTTTAGTACGAGAAATTCGTCTATTTACGTTGAATCACTCTAACACCGCTGAGGGTTGGCTATAACTCCTTTCAGATAATCCTCCGAATCCTTATCGAGTGTCGCATATGTTAGGCCGAGCCTGGCAAGCTTGTCCACTCTCATTATAATCCACTTTTTGCTCTTCACCAGCTTCAAACACGTAGCTAAATTGGAATACTCTTCTAATCCTCTTCTAGTACTTTTTTGAAATGATCAACCACTTTGTCTAAGCTACCTTCGTGATAGTTATCGTCCCAGAGACGTTTTTTCTCAAGTGAATCAGGTGGTACAAGTATCTTAGTCAAAAATGACAGGGCACGACAACTTTTTCCACCTTGACTTTTAAGCCATTATGGGAACTTGTTGCCCACCTTTAACCACGATCAGTTGATTGTGTTCAACCCCTCGTCATGCTGGAGGTTTCGTTCGGCAGGCTCCGTCATTAGCACTAAGTCAAATGAGGCCTTACCATGTCTGATAGGTCTCTGTCTCTTGGTCTGTATTGATATTTCCAAAGACAAGTTCAACGCCTGTGCCATTTCTAACCCGAATTCTATCATCTTCGAAATGTTTGCTCATGGTCTTTCTTCCTTCACCAACAAACTCTCTCCTTTCACCAAATCTTCCATCATCGCTATGGAATCCGCAGTTTGCTACTATTTCAACCTATTCTCTTTCCTTCTTGCCAATAACTTTACTTGTGTCGTTCTCAGCCTTTGGCATCAGATGATGGTGACTAAAAATGGCAGCATCCCGATACGGACAACTCAAAGCTCTCATCCCAAAGTGTGGCTCCAACAACATCTACAAAAAAGACCACGACAAGTGTTGTTCAAGAACATCAATCACCTTTTAGCGTCGCTTGGGAAAAACATGTGTGAATCTAATTTTTCATTACTGAAAGACTTTTTCCAACTCAAGCGAGGACCGAAGAGTCTGAAAAATCTTACGCTGTCTGTACATGGCTTTTGTGCAGTGAAGAATCTCTGAAGGATCCAAAACCGTGGTATCAACCGCATCGTTCCACAACTGGATACTTTCATCAGTACAACCTAACGTTGTCATAAATTTGCACACACCTCTCAGCACTGTCGTGTATGATTCTATTCCGCTTTCTGCTTTCTTAATTATCATTGTTTAGCACTGTGAATTACAGAGGTTGCCTTGACTGGTTCCAAGGACTTTTTAGCAATCTCGCCGTACGAGAAGACCTTGGGTCCCCCTTTAAGTGCAACTTCCTTCATTTTTCCATAGAGTGTTTCATCCGTTACTACCCTTTTGAGAACTTTATACATCTCTTCCTCGGAGTCATCGTTTTGACCACCTGCAATCATTGGCTATTATAATGACTTCGTGTCCGAGTTTCTTGTGGTATTTTGTCAAAAGATTTTCTTGGTACCCGAGCCCATCGGTGTACGGACCTGTAAGGCACACGTGTACGATTCTACGTTTTCTCACTCCTTCTACGAGACGGACTTGAATAGCATGTGCTCCAACAAAACCTCAATAAAGACTGGTATCGAAAAACCTATAGTATAACTTAATGAGCTGAGCAAGTCCCCTCTAAGAATGAAAAACAGGAATCCTATGTAAAAAGGGTAAAGTAATTCTATTACCTGCACATTACTACTAAAACGTACTATAGAGCCATAATATAAGGAATCTAACTTTTTCGTCACATAGCCAAGTGCAGTCGCAAACAATGGTATTCCCAAAATCCCGAAGTTAATGTATGCCTCTCCCACGAGCGGACATGACACATTTGTAAAGCTCCATCCAAGTCTTTGAGCTATTTCATGACCACTTCCCACAGGTTTATTCTGCCATACAGACCTGGGGACGAAAAAAAGCAGATTGCCGAGGAGTTGTCTCCCATTTGTTGGTCCTTCCTCGTGAACTACCGCTATGGTTCTTACAAACATTGAATAGGCATCGAAATCAGCGGTAGTTATGGTTTCAAGAATGGTTGGTGGTTTGATGTTTGAACCAAGTACTTCGTTAATGGCTTGTGCTCTAAAAAGGTTCAAAAGTGGAAACAGTATTATGAAACTTGTAATAAATATTACCTTAAATGCATTTTTTGTTTTGATAACCCTTTTCCATGCAAGAAAGATTCCCAAGTAAACTGCCCCCGTCCAAAATCTTGCTCGTCCCGTGGGAAAGTTTATCAGTATGACCAGCAGTGACGACAGAACCAGGAGTATGCGATTACTCGGCGTGCTCTTTCTTTTTGCTTTGGCAATAACATAAGCTAAGAGGTTTACTGAGATCCCCGCGGCGGTAATGCTCAAAATCAAGATAACGGGCTGAGACACGTCTTCGAAGACTTCTCCGTATGTACCTCTCGAAAGCAAAACAAAAATCGATGAAGCTTTCTGAAATACATAGCCAAAGTAAAAAGCAGAAGCAATTAGAATTCACCAGATGTAAAATCTGGAACGTTTAATTTCTCTCAGGAAAATCTTTCCCACAAATGTTTTGACGTGCTGTTTCGTCTTTGCGTATGTTAGCTCAAATAGAACTGTAAACAGCAAAATAAGGATGTTGGCGTAAAGCATTCTCTCATCTGTTAACAGATGCGTGTCCCACCATGGAAATTGCCCAGAAATGTACTGGACAAGTGGCGCTACGAACATGTAGATTACCATAAACAAGTAATACATCTCCCGGAGGCTGAACCCAAGCGGAGAGATAGTTGCCAACTGAGTTAAAAAGAGTGAACCGTTGATCAAGAAAGAAACGATAACTATCCAATTGATTCCTGAATTAAGCCTGAGGGCTAATGAGGTTAAGAAGCAGTATAGGAAGTAATTATTGCGATAATTATCAAGAGCGTTTTAAAATCATAGATTTGTGTGTTAATTGCTCGTTTGGAACTGCTTGTCAGCAAACTATCACGCCTCCACATAGCGCAGCTTTTCGTACAAACTGATATACGAGCCTACCATGAAACGATGCGAAATAACCGACCTAGCAGAACTGTCCACATTTGCTGCCTTTCTGCCTTTTGATCTTAAAACCCTTATTAAGTTCATGATATCCTCGGCGTTGCACGGCTTTATGGCTATTCCCGATTCCTTGGAAATAATGGTTTCCTTAGCACCACCTGAATCAAATGTTATCACGTACGTTCCACAAGCTTGTGCTTCGAGGTTTACTGTTGGATAGTTATCCTCAAGTGTTGGATTAAAAAAAACATCCGCCGCTGTGTAAATCTCCGCAAGTTCCTTCGCAGAATTTGTCCTTTTTATGCCAATTATATTATTCGGAAGATTCTTGATTCGCTCGTCAGACAGACCCACAAGTACTATAATCTCATCATCAGAAAGGTATTTAGACAAATCTAAGAAGTAGTCAAAACCTTTTCTTTTCTCCCATACGTTTGCTACACCAAGTATTAAAAATTTTCCGTCGAGCCCGTATCTTTTCCTGAAACCACTCTGAGTTGGCTTAAAAACTTCTGTATCTATGCCATTGGGAATTACCTGAACCGGATAATCTCCTAAGAAAGACTCTTTCACCAGCCCTGCCAGCCATTGAGAAGGCGTCACCAATGTCATATTTCTAACGCCACTAAAGGTTTTTCTTTTTCGTTGATAATTTGATTTAGAATTGTCCAAAAAAACACTTTTGGGATATGACTTCTTTTCTGGACATGAGTAACAGCCTGTCTTCCATTTATCACACCTTGCATAGAGAAAATAAGCACAGTGCCCCGTGAACGCCCAACAGTCATGCAACGTCCACACAACCGGTTTGTCAAATGATTTTAGAAAGTCAAAGAGAACCTCGATGTTCAGATAATACCCATGAATGTTGTGCAGATGAATGATATCAGGATTTATCTCTTCCACGATCTTTAAAAACTTCTTCGTTGCCTTTTTTGAGCCAAACCCATGAAGGTCGAAGACCCTCGTCAAAAAGACGTGAAAATAAACATCAAGATCTCCACCGATTCTGATCGCTCCGTCACATCCCAGAGGCTTTCTTCCGTACGCTATGTAACTTTCATGCCCCTTCTCTCGTAACGCTTCATGGATCTGTCGAACGATTCTTCCAACGCTTCCAACGCCACAGACTGTATTTATCTGCAGCACCTTCAAGCTCGCTCACCTCGTTGCCCCGAAAGGTAGTACTCATAAACGCTCTTGATTCCATCGTATAGCTCTGTCTTGGCACTCCAACCAAGTTGGTTGATCTTGCTCACGTCCAGAAGCTTCCGAGGCGTTCCGTCTGGTTTCGTCCTGTCATACACAACTTCTGCTTTGAATCCCACGATCTGTTCTATCATATCGACCAGATGCTTTATCTTCACATCTTTCCCAGTTCCAACGTTCACGAAGTAATCGTGACAGAGTTCTCTCATTTGCCACGCATCCACTTTTTCCATCAGATAAACGCACGCGTCGGCGAGATCTTCCGAATAGAGAAACTCTCTATACACTTCTCCCGAACCCCACAGGGTGACGATCACCTTGTCTTTCGTTCTTGATATTCCAATCTTTTCCAAGACAGCAACTATAAAGCCTTCGTTGTTGTGGTCAATCTTCCCATCTAAGCCGAAGCCGATCGGAGTTCTTTTCAGATCTCTCTTGATTCCATCCATATCTCCGCGCTCGAGCAGTTTTGCAAGGTGGAACTTTCTTATCAACGCAGGTAGTACGTGCGATGTTTCCAGATTGAAGTTGTCGTTCGGTCCGTAAAGGTTCGTGGGCATGACCGAGATGAAATTTGTCCCGTACTGTTCGTTGTAGTACCTGACAAGCTTTATCGCTGCTATCTTAGCGATCGCGTACGGTTCATTCGTGGGTTCAAGTGGACCTGTAAGCAGGTGTTCTTCTTTCATCGGCTGGGGAGCGTGTTTTGGATAGATGCAAGAAGAACCTAGGTTCAAGAGTTTGTCGACTTTGAACCTCCACGCGCACTCGATGACGTTCAAAGCTATGGCGAGGTTGTCGTGTATGAACTGCGCTTTGTAGGTGTTGTTTGCCAATATTCCCCCTACCCTCGCCGCGGCGAGATACACGTGGTTCGGACGAACCTTTGCGAAGAGCTCTTCCGTATCTTGCTGCCTTCTTAAGTCAACCTTGTGCCAGATTACGTCAGGAACGCGAGGTGGGTCTTTAGAAAAGTATGTGGCGTGAATGTCTGCGTAGTTCTTCTGTTTGAGTTTTTTGATGATCGCTCCACCTACCAACCCTGTTCCACCGCAGACCAGAACCCTCACTGCTCATCTCTCCTGATCAGAGGTGAAAGTGTAAGTGTGGTTGGTGTATCCAAAGCCTTTTTCATGATTTATCTTCATACCTTCTCCCATCGGTTTCAGCCCAACGAGCAGCATATCGTAGTCCACCATTATTTTGACCAGCTCTTCGAAGGTTGTCCTCGGCTCCCACCCAAGTACCCCTCTCGCTTTGGCTATATCGGCCTGCAGATGTTCCACCTCGGTGGGTCTGAAGTACCTTGGATCTATCTCAACGATCACGTCTCCAACGTGCAGATTTTCAGACCACGTGGGATCGAAGCTCTTCACGATTGCTCTCTCTTCAACGCCTTCACCTTTGAACTCCAGCTCGATTCTTGCGTATTCGAAAGCCTTCACGAGAAACTCCTTCACAGTGTGACTCTCACCCGTTCCGATGACGTAATCGTCAGGCTTATCTTGCTGCAGCATGAGCCACATTGCTTCTACGTATTCAGGGGCATAGCCCCAGTCACGTTTTGAATAGAGGTTTCCAAGGTAGAGTTTTTTCTGTTTTCCAGCCAATATGCGCGCCAAAGCTCTGGTGATCTTTCTGGTGACGAAGGTTTCACCTCGTCTTGGGCTTTCGTGGTTGAAGAGTATACCGTTGCACGCAAAGATGTTGTAGGCTTCCCTGTAATTGACAGTTATCCAGAAGGCATACACTTTCGCCGCGGCGTAGGGGCTTCTTGGATAAAAGGGAGTCTTTTCATTCTGTGGCGCTGGTGCCGAACCAAACATCTCCGAAGACGAAGCTTGGTAGAACTTCGCTTTTACCCCGCTTCTTCTGATCGCTTCCAGTATCCTGAGCGTGCCGAGTCCAGTTATGTTTCCCGTGTATTCGGGCATGTCGAAGGAAACCTTCACGTGCGATTGAGCTGCGAGGTTGTACACCTCGTCTGGCTGGACTTTGTAGATGATTTCGGTGATCACGCCAGGGTCTGAGAGGTCTCCATAGTGTAAAAACAACCTCGCGTTCGGTTCGTGCGGATCGACGTAGATGTGATCTATCCTTTGAGTGTTGAAAGTTGAGCTTCTTCTTATTATCCCATGGACCTCATAGCCTTTGGAAAGCAGAAACTCTGCAAGATAAGAACCGTCTTGTCCCGTTATGCCGGTGATCAGTGCCCTCTTTGCCACTCAAAACCCTCCTTGCCCTCGTACAAGCCGGTGAGCTTTGCCAACGACGAACTGTGGAATCCTCGACAGCGTTCTCACCAACAGAGCCCTGAACGCGGGTAATCCATGCTTCTTCATCACGGCGTAGTTTTCACGAAGAACCAAGATTCTGTTCTTTAAACTTTTGTTACTCATCCCACCGGAGCGCATGATGGTGATCACCTCGGGGATGTAAGCGAGTCGTACACCCCCCGTGTAGAGTATTCTAACCATGAAATCGTAATCTGCCGCTATTTTGTAGGATGTATCGAACAGTCCGAATCTTTCGTAAACACTCCTTTTGAGAAAACACGTTGGATGTGGTGGCATCCAACCCAGCAATAATTTCTTTCTGTTGTATTTGCCAGCCTTCCAGTACCTAACCATCTTCGAAGTATCTTCGCGGTCCACGTAGACTATATCACCGTAGCAGCCATCGTATTCGTTGGAGCTCAGCACCTCGACGATGCGTTCGATCACTCTGTCGCTGGCAAACATGTCGTCCGAATGCAACAGGCCCACTACATCCCCCGTGGCGAGCTTTATGCCCTTGTTCAGCGCATCGTACACTCCTTCGTCTGGCTCGGAAATGAGCTTGACTTCGTAATCGACATTTTCTGCATAGTTCTCTATCAACCTCAACGTATCGTCTGTGGAAGCACCATCGACGATCACGTGCTCGATCTTTCTGTACGTCTGTCTTGCCAGACTGTCCAACGATGCCCTCAAAGTCCTTCCACAGTTGTACGTCGCGGTGACTATGCTGACTTTCATCCAAGTATCCTGCCTTTCTTTAGCTTGACTTGTGGTTTTCAATTTCACCGGCGTGATCTTCGGTGTAATTATATTATGTCACATCCTGAAGGTGTAGGTCGGAGCAAGAGGCATCTGGTTCCGTGCGGATCGTTTTGAATACTCTTGAGAAAGAATCTGTGCGATTAAACCCGCTGGTGTGTACATCCCATGGGCATGGATCAAGTCGAACGTGGAAAGATCAAAGCGTTTCTCGACACATTCGGCAAAACGTTGAGAATAGATTGAAATCGCACGTTCCTCAAAAGCATCGCTTATCCTTCTCAAAGTTTCCCACAGAAGCCAACTAGTTGTTCTTTTGCACTTTAAAGGTGAATATTCAACATCACCAACGTTCGTGGCTGGAATGAATGAGTTTTTCCTGAGCAAATATTTTGCGAATCGTACGAATAGATCGTCTTGGAACCAAACTGGTACCGCAACGTAGTCGAACTCGATAAATTACGTTTGTAAGGAAAGAGGTTAGTCAAAATAATTATTTTCATGTGAAATTTCAACCTTTTCTTTCAGTCATGTTCAACAATCGTCGGCTCACGGAAAGCCCAGGGACATCACTCAAGATAATTTCTGGACTAATAAAAGCGAATACAAGTAACCACGTGATTAATTTTATCCGTAGTACGAAAAAACCAATTGCCATTGCGTGGAGAACCGTTAGGTACAGCCCAGAGATGAGGGAAGCTAAAACAAGTCGATCAGCAATCAACTGTTTCAGCTTCCTTTTGATTATGGCCATAGTCCAAATGAGACTGTAGCTCAAAAAAACGTAGTAATTTCCAACAATCTCGAGCTTGTAAGTGGGGCTTCCCTCCAGTTTGTATCTTCCAGTGATCATATACCAATTTAGACCAGTGAAATTCTCGACAAATCTCACTAAAAACTCGTTTCGTAGCAGTTGAAGGAAATATGGTCTTATTTGTAGAAGGAGACTCACAGAAAGTATTATCAATAAGAAACACGCGATAATGAAGGGAAACTTTTTTTGAAAAACATAGCAAAGGCAAAGAAGATAACTATTCCGAGCATGTATGTTCTCAAGATCCCAAGCAGTATTGTAAACAAAACCGCCAGTACATAGAGTTTCTTACGCAGTGATAAAATGCTGGCAACGAGAAACACAAGAATCCAGATATCTCTGATGCTACTGACAGAAATTTGAAACAGTCCGGGATTAAAAGTTATCATTGCGAATATCAAAAATCTGTAGGCTGAGTTTCTCACTAAGTTATCGAGCAGAGACAGCAGTACCGCAACAAATACGAAATACCCTACGATGTTAATCCATACAATTTGAACCCACTTAAATCCCTTTGACTTAAGAAAAATATGAAATCTCCAAAGATTTACATTTACAGGATTCTCAAGGTAATTCAGTAGCACATCAGAAAGGGAAATGAATCTAACCATTTTACCCGATATGTAGCTAACCTCGTCCGGCATAAACGGGGAAAACTGCTGCGGCTCAGTCCAGATCGGATTATTTACGGTTGATCCTGCGTAATCTATTCTCCACACCAAGACGAGAAATATAATCGAAACCTGTAATGCCACAAGGACCAGTTCCGCTGGCAACCCTGACCAACGTTCGCGATGAATAAGTATACACCTCGCATTCGTCGATAACTTCGTACTCTCTTCCTTCCTTGAACCTATGAGCACCGATCTGCAGCTAACTCTAGTTTGGTATATCACTCGGTCCTGTTACAAGAACTTTATGCAATGCGTTACTTAAGTTAAAAGTTTGTCTCGACTTCGTTCTTTGTGGTACTATGGGCTCAAACGTGCTCATTCTTTCATGGTGGCATTAGTTTCTTCTTGTAAGACAAACGACTCGGTTTCTTGCGATGGGTTGTAGTCTACCGTGATTCAGTTTAAAACCAAACGACCTTCACCAGGGCTGCATTTATTGAGTTACAAAGCGAGGGCTAAAAATGTCGTCGCATGCTAGCTGAATATCTCTTTGTAGCAATGTTCAAAGGATTCCCAAAACAATCCACTCCTTGCAAACCATTCCTTGACTTTCAACTTCTTCTCGTGGAGTTCTTCACGGTCTTTACAAAAAGACATTATTTGCTTTGCGACTTCCTCGGCAGATGAATCCCTGGATACTTTCAGCATGAGTTCAAGCGGTATATTGATTGTGAAATTACTATGATTAGTAACAACTATATTGCCAGCTGCTAGTGCCTCAAAGAGCTTATTTGGGGAAACGGTGGTTTCGTAAGAAAGGTCCACTAAGATAAGAAACAAATCTGAGCTTAGAAGTTCTGGGACGACTTTGTGCCTGGGCAAAGCTCCCATGTATTGGAAATCATCAGGATATTTGAGCCTGAGCTCCCTAATCTTTCGTTCGATGCTTTCCTTACCATAACGATTAGCTATAGGACCTATCAACGTTGCTTTGAAAGTACCGGTCTGCACAAGCAATTCCATGACATCAATGGTCTTGAGCATCTGCCTATTCTCTTCAGTTATCATTCCTGAATAGATGATGTGGGTCTTTTCGTTCTTACTGTGGTCTCTCACGTCCAAGAAGTCCGAACGTAAGGGAAGGTTATCGAAAACATAAATCTTTCTGAAATATCTGTTTAGAAACCCAATGTTTTGCTGCAAAGCTGTAATACATGACCTTTCGTGAGATAATCTTTGAAAAACTAGATCTATAAGCAGCTGTTTCTTTCTATCAAGATCCAAGATTTCATGAACGTCAATAACAAGTTTGTTTTTAGTGCTTTTGCTCTTGAAGAGAAAAAATACTAGCAACTCCTCATCCTGAACGAAGTAGTAACTATAGTCATCTTTATCCAATTCGGTCAGCACACTAAAGTAAACTTTGAGTAGGCGTGGTGAGATAATCTTCTCAACAAAGAACGGTTTGTAGGCAAAATTTGGATGTGATATCCCCACATCTGGATTCCTTTCGTTGGTTATGTTGTAGTAGTGAAGCTCATATCCGAGCTTCAAAAGAGTTTTTATATGCCTGTAAATTCGATAATCATAACTCTTGTGAAGCGACAGAACCGCTATTTTCTGGCTCACCAAGCTTCCCTCCCCAGTGTAAGGTATTTGCTAAACATTATCAAGATGTGCTGAGTTATACATCGCAAAACAAACCATCTGAGAACTATGGAAAGAAAAAAACAATCTGTGCAAAATCCTTTATCCATCTTCTCCAGTAAAATGTGCTCTCGAACGTGTTCCTACAATACGCACTCATGCTCTTGATATTTTTCTTGATGTAGATGATCGACTGAAGAAGATAGTCATAACTACGTGTACTGGCTATAATGAATCCATTTTCGCTGTTTCTAATATATTCCGGAAAACTGCCGATGCCGCTTGCGATAACCGGTGTTCCAAACATGAACGCCTTTGGTAGCACACCGCTTTGCGTCGATCTTCGATAGAGGTTCCACACACAGAAACTTCTCCCGTAGGCTTGATTTATTTCCTCATTCGTCAAGGGTCGTCCGTGGCTGATTCGAAGAATCCCTTCATTTTCCATTCTAACTATCGCTTTATCCCGTTTTAGTAGGTTACCAAGGTCAGTACGAGTGGCTATCTCGAACTTAAACTGAACCCCCTTCGCATGAGCGTACTTAATAAAGGCGATGTACTCATCAAAAGCATGGCCCTTCACTGCGTGCCCTATGTAAGAGAAATACTCTTTTTTGCTCAAGTCAATTTCCTCACGCAGCTCGTCATCAAACAGTAAGGGGATTTTTACTACTTTATTGTTGTATCTTATGTCGTGCCGCTTATACAAACTCAACGCGTATTCAGATGGCACGATCACAAGGTCACAGAACGGGAGGACTTTAGTTGAAAAGTAGTGTGCAGCGGTTGCTTTCAGTGCTTGCTTTAGTCCTTCTTTCAGATATTGGTCGAAACTTTCCCAAGGTTCATGATAAAGGTAAACGATCTTAGTACCTTTCTTCTTAAAACTGCGACAAACGTCGTGATTCTTGGTGCTCGCGTTGGCAAGAAAGAGAATGTCTACTTTCTCTGGCTCAGTTGCGGGGTACCAAAGAATTGGAAATTCATTCCCGGTGTCAAGTTTCGCATAACCTTGGTCTAACCATAGTGTTACGTCATTGCCCATTCCTCTGAAAAGCTTTCCGTAAGCTATAATATGTGACAAGTGCCCGGGTGAAAACTTCAAAGATACAACACATACTTTCATTCTTCATCCCTCTTCATCCCAAAAGGTAATACGATCAGCAACCACAAATGTCTCCAGTGAAGACTGTCTATGAACAAAGAGTTTACGAGCTGACCAAATAGAACTGGAATTAGAAAACCTTTGCTGCGAGATTTGAAAAGTCTCTTCATTACTATAACCCAGAACACCACAAAAAGAGGGAAACCGAAAAGTCCCCTTTCTCCTATGTAGCGAGCATACAAAGAATGGGTAGCCATTCGCGAGTAAAGCTCGTAGTTGCCGGGACCAATGCCAAAGAAAGCGTTAGTGGAGCTGAGTATATCGACGAACTTGCGTTGGGCTTCGAAGCGTTCTAAATCGTAATGTTGAAGCCCCAAACGAGTCAAGATAAAGTCCCTGAGATTTGCGCCGAGCAAATCGATTTTATCTGCAGAATACCAAAACACGAATAAGACAAGTACTGCGATAACAAAAAAACTGAGAGCTTTTGAACGCGTGCTACGGTTTAAAAGGGCCGTTCCAACCAGCAAGATGGTTGTCACGGCGTAATTCAGCCACGCTGCTCGTGAAAAGGTCAATAGGATTCCAAAACTAAAGAACAGAAAAAGAGCAAAATTGAGAAGTTCGTTTCGTCGAGCTTTGAGAAACTGCATAAGAAAGTAAGCCGAAACCGGTATTAGAAAAGGTCCCAACACGTTTGGATCTTTGAAGAAACCGTTCAATCTACCGTACTTGAGAATTTGAGAGCCAAAAAGGTTTACCCTACCTGTCAAGTAGCCAAAACCGCCCGCGATTATATTTATTGCACCTGCCAAGGACCAAGAAATCATTAACTGATCGAGGAACTTCTCTTGGTAAAGGTCCTTTCTCAAGAATTTAGCATAAGACGCGAGTACGAAGAAAAGCACAAACAGATAAGTGTCTATGATGATGAACCTAAAATCTAAGACACCGAAAGAGATCAAACCGATGAAGGCAGATAACAGCATTGGCAAAAAAAGGGCGCTGAAGGCAAAGATGATCGATCTGTTCGTCTTGAGACCTAATATCAAGAACGGCAATGCTACAGTGAACCAGATTTCCGCTGGTGATGGCTCGACGAAAACAAAGCCAGACAGAAAGACATATATGCACATGAAAACAACGTAATTACGATACCGAATTACCTCGCGACTCTTGGTGATATCGACTGATACTTCCTTCAACACTTTGTTTCACACCCTTGTGTACAATGCCTTGTAGGCACTCACGAAAATCTGATAGTCCTTTTTGAATGCTGACCTTGTATTTTTCTCGAAACGTAAGGCGTTCAGCAAAATCAATAACAAGTCGTCCTGTCCCTTAGCAACCAGTTCGTCACCAATCATCTCTCCCACACACCCTACGTCCGTGCTCACGACCAACACACCCTGGTTGAGCGCTTCCAACACCACCAAGGGCATTCCTTCTGCGTCAGATGTCAAGAGCAAGACGTCGAAGTCCGCCATCAACTTCACCGCGTCCTTTCTGAAGGGTAAAAAGTGAACTTTTTCTTTCACCTGCGGGTTCTCTTTGAGCCACCTTCGCACCTTCTCACCGTAGACATCGTCGACCACGCTCCCGCCTATCCAAACGAACACAACATCGTTTCTTTCTCGAAGCACAGACTTTGCGACTTCCAAAAACCTGATGGGATTCTTCTGTGGGTCGAGTCTTGCAACGTTGCCAACGATTTTCACGCTTTCAGGTATGCCAAGCTCTTTTCTCAAGGCGCCTTTTTGTGCGGGTGCTTCTGGAATTATCGCATTGGGAATAACAACGTGTTGATGGTCTTTTCCTATTTTCCATTCTTTGGCCTTCTGAAGATCTCTCTGGCACAGAAACACTATCTTGTCGCAGTACTTTGCAGCGAGTCTTTCCAGAAGAATGAAGAGTGTGCGCTTCCAACCTTTGTATTGCTCAATAGGCCACCAACCGTGCACAGTGTAGACAACTGTTGGAACCCCGCACTTTTTGGCCGCTATTCTTCCAAGAAAACCTGCCTTGGAGGAGTGCAGGTGAACCACGTCGTACCTTCCTTGTTTTATCAGTCGCTTCAGTTGAAAATACGCCTTCAAATCTTTCCATGGGTTTAACTCGCGGACCAGGTCTTTCACGACGTGCACTTTCACATTCAACTTCTCAAGCTCTGGTATCAACATTCCGTTGTTGGGACCGCAGGCAACTTCAACATCGAATTCGTCTGCGTAAAACTGTTTCAACCCGTAGACCAAACTGTACAAGACCTTCTGCCCGCCGGCCCAGTCGGAACGGGTTATGATTTGTAGAACTCTTTTCTTGCTCATGTGAATCACCTATGAACTTCACTATATCCTCTTGGGTTTTTCCTTCACAAGTATGAACGTTGGGGTTTTCAAGTTCTTCTTCGCACGCAATAGGTCCGATCTCTTCGACTCGTTGGCTTGCAAGACCACGATAGTTCGGATCGCATGCTTGGAGAGCACTTTCGTATCGGCGCTCGTGGGAGCTGGAGCTGAAAGAACCACTACGTCGCTCTCTTGGGCCATGTCTTTCAAGATATTTTTGTCTTTGTCATTCAGCAAAAACGTTGGAAATTCACCGTTGAACGAGACTGTTTTGACCTCTTTCGAATTCAATGGAAGGTTCGAGCTACCATCCAGATCGATGAGCGCCGTCTTTTTGCCAGCCTTTGACAGAAGTTCCACTATGCCTTCGACTATCGGGGTCTTCCAAGAACTGTTCGTTGAAGAAACCAGCAGATGCACATATGGGGGCTCAGCACTGGCTGAGTCTAAAGCCTGAACGACGATGTGCTTCAACGCCTCCAAGTCTTTCTTCCCATCTTTCGAGGGGTGATACAAGAGTGGCTCTTCGCCAATGGCTTTGAGAACGTCGTACTCGTCTCTGATCTTTTCGTCGAAGAACTCTCTCAGGAACGCGATCAATATGCCAAGAAAGACGCCGAGGACGAAGCTGACGGCCAAGATGAGCCTCTTGTTGGGTTTAGCGGGTTTTTCAGGCAAATAAGGTTCGTCCAGCACGATCGGCATGTTGAACGACACACCAGCGGTTGAAAGTCTGAGTTCTTCTCTCTTCGATTTGAGAAGATTGTAGGTTTGCTGCTTGAGGTTGTAGTCTCTCGTGAGGGTGGCATACTCTCTCTGTAGGTCGGGAAACTTTTGGAGTTCTTTCTCCAATTCTTTCCTCACGTGTTCCAAAGATGAAATGTATGACTTGGCCACTTCCATGTTGGTTTGGAGGTCTATCAACTGAAGGGAGTAACCTCTGAGGATGGGATCTTCCGTTTCGAACTGGGATGATAGGATACGCGATATTTCTTCGTTGATCATCTGCTGAACGATGTTCATCTGCTGTTCGATCTGTCTCATTTCGGGTGAAGTCTTCGTATACGTCAAGTTGAGGGTGTTGTAGCTTATCTGTAGATCGAGCAAACGCTTTCGAAGTTCCTGCAACTTCGCGCTGTCAGGTACGTACTCTAAAATCTTGATCATACCCTTGAGTTGGGATATGTTTTGTTTGAGGATATTCAGCTGAGACTGTAAGCTTTGATGATTCAGCTGTGCTTCGACTATCTTACCATCCAAGTCATAGAACTTTCGGATCAACGCGCTCAGCTCTTCCGAGGGCAAGATGGATTTCGTCTTTTGAAAGTTCAACAGCTTGTTCTCAATTTCTGTGAGCTCTTTTTCAACGTTCGGAAGCTGTCTTTCCACGAATTCAAGGAGGTAAGTATTTTCGTCCTTGCTAAGTTCCCTCGCCACCTTTATGTAGTTGTCTATGACGGACCGAGCGATCTTGTAGGCAGTTTCTCTGTCGTCCAAGGAAACAGTCAGCTTTATGAGCGATGTATCCTTCATTGAGGACACGTTCACAACTTTTTTCAAAAGCATCGAAACTACGCTCTCTCTGGACACTTCATTTTTACTCTTCTTCGAAAAATAGTCGACGAGATTGAGTTCATCGACAACGCTCGTCAAAACCCTTCTACTCCTTATGATCTCCATCTGTTCTGTCAACGCGGGGGATTGACCAATGCCAAATAAGCTCAGCTGCGGAGACAGAGTGATCTGGGGAGATGAAACTTTGGGGATTTTGAGAACAGCTGTTATCTCGTAGGTTGGTTTTGCGAAATAGAGAAGATAAACGAAAGTAACGAGAACCGTGAGGAAGGTTGCACCGAAGATCCAATATTTTCTGCGTTTCAATATTCGAAGAATGTCCTTCAAGGTTATCTCGTTGTCTGTGCAATTCTCCACACGAAGCTCCTCCCCTTAAAGATCACTTGAACAGTTCTGAAATGTTGTTGTAGAACACGATGAGATTGTTTATCACTGGAATCCACTCGAGTGCGCTCTTAAAGATGTCGGACGGCACGAAGACTATATCACCGTTCTCGAGGATCGGATCATATTCAATTCTACCACCACCGATCGCACCTGCCAAGTTGACACGGATGGGTTTACCATCGATGCCACCCTTGTAGAGCCACACACTCGAAGCTGCGGCTTTGTTGGTGAAATAGCCGGATTGAATGATCGCCTGAAGGACCGTCGTACCCTCTGTGAGCCTCACGATGCCAGGTTTGTTCACCTCTCCCAGCACGTAAGCGAAGTTCTGTGGGACGTCCAGTACCTTGACCACATCGCCGGCCTTCACAACGTAGGATCGAGCTTGGGCGATGTCTTTCAGTTCGAGGGAGTACTTTTCGATTCCCCTCGTGAGCTCGATCTTTCTGTAGTTCTTGTCGATTCCAGCTTTCATCAGCACTTCGTAGAGCGTGGTGTTTTGGTCAACGTAGAGCATGTCAGGTGTTCCGTCGGCCTTTATCAGATAGACGTAGTTCTCTTTGTCGATGTCGAACAAGATTATGCTGTTGTTGGTCAAGGCCTTGTTGGCGTACTCGTCCCAAGCGAACGTGTCGATACCGCTGTCGGTAATGATGGTTATCTTCCTGCTAATGCCCTCCTTTATACCACCCAATTTCCCAACGAGCGTTCTCAGGTCGAATTCTTCCGCCTGGGTGAACTTCACCAAGCCGTTTGGGACACCTTTACCAAAGACATAGACTTGGTTTGGCTCTTTAACGGTAACGTAGACGAAGTCGTTGTCTTGAAGCATCGCGTTCTCTACGCCCATGAAGACTTTTTGAGCGTCGTACTGTGCCACAACGGAGTTGTCGCGCATGATGAAGACCTTGTCAGAGACGTAGTAGAGTTCAGGTCCGATGATGAGACCACCCAGTCTGGCGAAGAGCGTTTTCAAATCGGGTGTTTCTCGGTAGTCAAACTCGACCCTTCCAGTGTTCTTCAGATAACCCATGGCGGTGACACGGATCGGTTTTTTCAGCTCGACTCTCAGTATCGTTCCCCTTTCGATTGGAAGGTCTTTAGAGTGATCGAGTGTTTCTCCGTCCAGCGTGATCTTCTCTATTCTGCTCGGATCGTTCAAGCCCACTCTGGCGAGGATTCTGTGAAGTGTTATGGGTTCGCTGGGCTTGAATTCGATGTAAGAAGATACATCCCCGATCAGATACACTGCGTTCACACCGATTTGTTCGACCAGAACGGTGTCCAGTCGCTCCAGAGACACTTCGATCTGGTCTTTTATCAACTGAGAAGCATCGTAGGTCGATGTGGTCTTTTCTCGTATCAACACAATGCCATCGATCGACTCAGGTTGAATCGACAGCTTTTTCAGAACATAGTTGAGCGTTTTAGGCTCGTAGTGGTTCAGCTGAAGGGCTCCCCCACCCTGTGCTCCGACCACGTTGACGATGAAAGGTTCGTAACGTATCAAAATCGAGTCTCCGAGAGAGAGGGGAACGTCTTTGCCTGCGTGAACGATGTCTTTCAGATCCACGAGGGTTTCGTTGTTGATCTGTGCTTTTCCTTCCCACTCAACGTTGGGATTTTCGAGCCCGACTTTGCCGATCAGGGTCTTCAAAGTTCTCTTTTCGTTGGGTTCGAAGTCAATTTTTCCTTTTATGCTGACTGCACCTTGGACGTAGACATAGAATTCTGGATGCTTCACAACCTCGACGATCGAACGATTCGGCACTTCTATCTCATGTGCTTTGGAAAGCACAGAGGATGGAAGTTCCTGAACGGATCCATCCGGCATCTTGATCAAGATCTTTTCGATCCACTTCTCGTCGTCTTTCGAGATTCCACCGGCTTTGGCCAAGGCGAGTGCGAGGGTTTGCCTTTCTCGTGGAGTGAAGGTTTTCAAACCGGCCGAAGGTACGAAACCGACCACGTAGACGTACCTTTCCGGTCTCTTGGGTATGTAGAGGAAGGCTCCGGGTTTCAAGGGAACATCGAAAGAGCCTTCAAGTACCTTTGTCAGATCGATCGTTTTCGTCTCACCGTCGATCAAAAGTTGAGCGCTCTCGATAACTGCTTTCTCCTCGTCGAGCGTACCGAGTTTCAACAGCAGAGTTCTCAAGGTTAATCCAGGAACATGCTTCTCGATGAGACTGTAAGCGCCGCCTACTTGAACGGTTTTTTCGTACTTGAGAGGTGGAAGATGTATCTTGTCACCTTCTTTCAAAACAACGTCGTTTTCGATCTTTCCTTCAAAGAAGAACGAAAGAACGTTGAACTTTTGAGTCTTTCCGTCCCTCAGCAACTGAACGTTTTCATAGTCGACATTGGAGTCCAAGCTCAGATCCAGCAGGGAGAAAAGTTTCGTGAGCGTGAGATCTGGATAATTAGAGATGTCGATCGTGCGGTTCAAAGCGCCCTGAAGATAAACGTACATGGGAGCGTACTCTTGGACGTAGACTGTCACTTCGGGTTCCTTTATGAACCTCCTGACGACTTGTTCGATCATCTCCTTTATTTGATCGACCGTCATGCCGACGACCTTCGCGTTCCCTAAGTAAGGGTATGGGATCGTACCGTCGAAGGCAACCCTGACAGTGCGACTGAAAGACGGTTGTTGAAACACCTCTATCGCGATCGTGTCGCCCACCCGCACGGTGTAGGAGAAAGATAGAACACAGACCAAAAGTGCGAGTATCAATAACGAGCGTCTCATCATCATTCCTCCCGTCATAACCAAATTATACAGCGTCTCATTTGGAACCTCTTCTAAAGACGATCGTCTCGAGGGTATGCAACATTATTTTCAGATCCAGAAAGATGGTTCTGTTCTTGACGTAGTAAAGATCGTACGAGAGCTTTTGTTTTGTTTCCTCCATAGAAGCTGAGTATTTGTACCTTATCTGTGCCCAACCCGTTATGCCCGGTTTGACGATGTGCCTGAAGTCGTAGCCCGGTATCTTTTGGCTGTATTCTTTCACGAAGTCGATCTGTTCTGGTCTGGGACCAACGACGCTCATTTCTCCCTTCAACACGTTGAAAAACTGTGGTAATTCGTCGAGTCGGTATGGACGGATGATGTGGCCGATTTTTAAGATTCTATCTTGTTCCTGCGTCGCGAACTTCGCTTGATCTGCTCGAACGTTTCTCATCGTTCTGAATTTGTACATCGTGAAGGATTTTCCATCCTTTCCAACCCTTTGCTGTTTGAAGATGATAGGACGACCGTCTTCAAACAAGATACACAAAGCTATGATCAACATGATGGGAGAAGTCACAGCGAGTGCAATGATCGAAACAACTACGTCGATGATCCTCTTGGCTAAAGAATGTCTTTTAACAGTTTGAAAGGTGAGTTCGTAGAAGTCTCTGTAGCGTTCGAAGATCTCCACAGGTATTCTCTGAAGGACTTTCTCAACTAAGGTTGGAAGGTACTCGATCTTTTTCAAAGAGCCCTTCTTGACGACAGTGGAAAAGCTTTGGTCCGCGATGAGCACAACGTCATAATGTTTCGATTTTTCTGACAAAAGATCCAACGTTGGGTTCACGAACTCGGCAAAGATGTGTCTGTGGTTCGTCTCTTTTTCGATCACTTGGAGGAAACCCTCAAAATCTTCTCTCTTTCCGACGACGAGGTACGTGATCGGCTTGTCCTGCCGCGTGAGCCTGTAAAAGGATACATTCAAGATCGGTAGAACTAATGTGTTTATCATCAGATTCAATAAGAATGCATGCTTTGGTACATGATCGTCGATTAGAGCATTGAAGATCAGTATCGGTACAAAAGAAGTAGCGGTGCTCAGAAGAGTTCTGATGAGTTGTTCGGTGTAACTTTCCAGATTCTCAAGATCGTAAGCTCTGAAAGTATAAAGGAAAAGAATTGCGAGAAGTGAAAAAACGATTGAATAAACTGTGCTTTCAAAGAGTTTGTAGAGTAAAAAGAGGCTAACGAAATTCAAGAACACCAGAAACACTTGTATCAAAGCCCCCTCATGTTGATTTTTCTGTTAACTTAGCTTGCATTTTGTATTGTATCACCATCCATTCAACCGTCAGATGTGCAGCCACAGTGATTCGAAATGGTGATCTGAAGGACAAAGCGTGTCTGATTCATAGATGTGATTATTCTTTCGATCAACTGTGTTATCTGGGATGGATTTCCCCACAGTGTCGTGCTCATATGACAGATCTGGTGTCTCAAACCGGACGATTCTATGATCTTCAAAACCTCGTTGACTGTTTCATCGATCCTTTCTGTTCCAAGCGGATAAAAACTCATTTGGCAACTCAACTCGGTTTTGCCCATAGTGCGATGATGAAACCTCCCCTTTGAGTTTTCGAAAGCCTTTTCTCTTCATCCCAGTTCAGTTGTTCTTCGGATGCGTCCGGTGGGATGAAAACGCACTGCGCTATTTTGACCAAGTTCTTTGGATCGAGTTCTTCGAGGTCTTTTTCCGTTTTGAAACTCGCGTGTCTGAACACGGAGGTTGGATCTTGTTTTGCGTGTTCCTCGTAGAGTTTTCCCCAGGGACTGTCTCTGTTTATGGTGCCGATCAGAAGATAACCTGAAGGTTTCAAAACTCTCATCATTTCCTCGAAGGCTCTTTTGGGCTGGTGGATGAACTCAAAGGTGGCCATGGAGAAAACCCCGTCGAAGTGATCTGAAGGAAATTGCAGAGAGTACACGTCCATCTTCACGAACTCTATTTGAAGACCAAGTCTTTCGGCTTTCTCGCGCGCGATCTTCAACATCTCTTCAGATATGTCTATCCCAACGACCTTCACGCCGAGCCTCGCCAGCTTGATGCTGAAATTGCCTGTGCCACAGCCAACGTCGAGCACGTGCATACCAGGTTTTGGCTGGAAGAGTTCGAGCGCGAGCTTCGTTTCCACTTCGTCGACGAATCTTCCGAGTGGCCTTTCGTACCAAAGATCGTACTCGTTCGCGATTGGATCGAAGAAGCTCACTTCGATCACTCTCCACCATCACCGACGAAGATTATACAGTTTTTTCGACCGTTCTTTCACTTGTTCCTCGGATCGAGAACGTCCCTCAATCCGTCGCCGAGCACGTTCAAGGCGAGCACCACGAGGGCTATGACGAAGCCAGGAAAGAGGGAGATCCACGGCGCACTCAACAGGAAGGCGGTGCCTTGGCTCACCAGACCTCCGAGCGTCGGTTCAGGCGGTGGAACGCTCAAGCCCAGAAAGCCCAGTGAAGCTTCCGTCAAGAAGGCAGTTGAGAGATTGGTGGTGAAGGTGACGATCAGAACGGAAGAAAGATTGGGTAGTACATCGCCGATCATTATCTTCAAATCGCTCTTTCCTATCACTTTGGACGCCTTCACGAAGAGCGTTTCTCTCAACGAAAGTGCCGCACCACGCACGGTCCTGGCGAAGATCGGAACATAAACGATGCCTATGGCAACGATCAAGTTCGCGAGGTTGGAGCCGAACAGGGCCACGATGAACAACGCTAAGATCAACGATGGGAAAGCGAATAAGCCATCGCAGAGCCTCATGATGAGCAGGTCCCAAACTCCGCCGTAGTAACCTGCCGTGAGTCCGAGGGCCGTTCCAATGAAGGATGCGAACATGATGGAACTGAACGCTATGATAACGCTCTTTTGAAGTCCATAGATGCACCTTGAGAATATGTCCCTGCCGAACTGATCCGTTCCGAAAGGATGCTTCAGCGATGGTCCTTCGAGGATCGCGTCGTAGTCCATCGCGTACGGGCTGTGGGGTGCGAAGGTGGAAGGAAGCGTGGCGACGATGAGGATCATAACTATAAGTGAGAGCGATACCAAGTTCAGCGGCCTTTTCAAGAACTTCTTCAACGTCCTGTTCATCGAAGGTGCTCACCTCAGTTCGACGCGAGGATCGATCAAGGTGTAGACGAAATCGATCAAGATGTTGAGCACGACTATGAGCATGGCTATGAACATCACCACGAACTGGATCACTGGATAGTCTCTCTCGTTCACCGCTTGAAGGAGCAATCTTCCGAGGCCAGGCAGGGCGAACATGTTCTCGATGACGATCGTTCCTGCCAAGAGATAACCGAGCTGAATCCCAGAGAGTGTGACGATGGGTATGAGCGCGTTCTTGAGCGCGTGTTTGGCTATCAGTTGCGAGTAGCTCACACCCTTCGCCTTCGCAGTTCTTATGTACTCCTGCTGTAGCACATCGAGCATCGACGATCTGGTCATCCTCATGATCTGTGCCGAGAGCATGAGACCGAGTGTGAGCGAGGGCAGAAACATCACCTGAAGGTTTCTTAAGAAATCTTCACGCAGGTGCACGTAACCGAAGATGTTGAAGCCTTTGAAGGTCCCAGAGAAGATGACGATCAAAATCGCCCCCACCCAGAAGGATGGGGACGACAGTCCGATCAAACCTATCACTCTCACCAAACCATCAACGAAGGAGTTCTTCTTGATCGCCGCGACGATGCCGAGGGGTATCCCGATCACCGTCGCGAAGAACATGGACAGAACGGAGAGCTCCAACGTCACTGGAAAACGATCGAAGATTAGGTCTATGACTCTTCTTCCAGTTCTCAGAGACGTTCCGAAGTTCAGCGTGAAGAGGTTCTTCAACCAAACACCGAATTGGACGATCAAAGGTTTGTCGAGACCATACTGTTTGTACAGCTGCTCGATCTGTTCCTTCGTCAAGTAGTTTTGAGTACCAAGCATCATATCCACAACGTCACCGGGGACGAGGTGTATCACTATGAAGACCACGAACACGACGAAGAGCACCGTCGGTATCGAAGTGAGAATGCGACGCAGAAGATAAGCAAAGCTCATTTCTTGTACGTCTCCCTCAAGAAGATGAGACTCTCGTTCGGCAGGAGCTTGAAACCTTCCACAGACGCGTTGCTGACGAAGATCTGATTGGCGCTGTACAGAAAGATGATGGGTGATTCCTTGACGAGCAGTCTCTGGAGTTCATCGTAGATTTCTTTCCTCTTCGCAGTGTCGACCGTGCTTCTACCGAGTTCGAGTAACTCATCCACGCGTGGGTTGGAATAGAGGAAAACGTTGGTCGAGCCTTTGCTGTGGAAGGTCCTGTAGAACTGAATGTCTGGCTCGATTGAACCACTGTTCATGGAGATGAAGGCGTCGAAATCGCTCTCGCGCCATCTCTTTATGAATATGCCCCATTCGACCAGGTTGATCTTCGCTCTGACTCCGACTTCCGCGAGTTGCGCCTGGATCACCTGGGCGACCTTGTCGAAGTTGTACCGCTGGGAGGTCACTATTTCGAATTCAAAGCCGTTGGGATATCCTGCCTGAGCCAAGAGTTGTTTCGCCTTCGTGGGGTTGTAGGTGTACTCGTCGAAGTCTTTCGGCAAAAGTGCCCAAGGCTGGACCATTGGACTCAATGGACCTGTGACGACACCTTCACCGAACGCAACCGTCTTTATGATGGCTTCTCTGTTGATGGCATAGTTCAAAGCGTTTCTAACTCGCGGATCGTCGAACGTTTTCTCTTGGTGTTGATGCCTATCAGATAGTAGCTGAGCACAGGGGATCTGTAGATTTTGAACCTGCCTTCTGGGAACTGTTTCACGTTGAGCGGCTCGTTGATCTTCGCTATGTCCACATCGCCATTCCTCAACGCCGAAACTCTCGAAACTTCCTCGGGCATGAAGACGATTCTGATCTCGTCCAAGTAGGGTTGGTTTTTCACGAAGTAGTGCGGGTTCTTCTTCAGAACGATGTAGTTGCCAGGCACGTACTCTGCGAGATAGAATGGTCCAGTTCCGTTCGTTTCGAGTTGAAGATTCTTTCCAGATTCGACGAACTTCTTGCTGACTATCGAGCTGTTCACACCAGCGAAGTTAGGCAGGAGTGCGCTCGCCATAGGCTTTTTGAGTTTGAACTCGATTCTGTTGTCACCTATCGCCTTGATGGATTCTACATCTTGGTAGAACGCCGCGGCGGGGGATTTGGTGTCCGGGTTCAGTATTCTTTCGAAGGAGAAGAGTACGTCTTCAACGGTGAGAGGTGTGCCGTCGTGGAACTTGACGTTCTCTCTGATTTTGAAGACGATCGTGTAGGGATCGAGAACTTGGAATTCTTCGGCGATGTTGGGGACCAACTGCAGGTTCTCACCGTAGCGAAGCAGGCCGTCGTAGACATTTTCGAGCACCCTGTGTGAAGCGAATGCCGTGACGAGGTGTGGATCCAAGCCGACAGGTTCAGTTTCCATGGCGATGACCAGCTTTCCTCCAAGCTTCTGCGCGAAGATTCCGACAGCCAACAGCAGCGTCAGGAAAACTAACAAGAACTTCCTCATACAAGCACCTCCTTCAGAATTTTGACTTCGCAAGAGCATCTTTCGATGCTCGATTCAACTCAGGAGTGTGTTTGCAGATCGCTTCGCTCAAAATCCCTCGGAGATTGAAGAACTTTCACGAATGGTGCACGATGCCACCTGAAAATAGCATAACATATATTCGATGTGGTAGTATGTGATTACAAATCCAAACCTCCCAGAAGAGCACAACAAAGGGCGGGCCCGTCTTGAACCCGCACGCGGCGAGGGATGGATCACTTGAACTGGTAAACTGCCTCCGTCATCGATCTGATCCTGTGTTGGAATTCCTTGTTCAAATAGTTGACCTTTAATGCCACTTCGTAAGTCTTCGTCAAGGTACCTATGGCGTCCAAGGCTTGGTACAGCGTACTTAAAGCTTCTTTGATCTCTTTGAGCTCGGGATAGCGAACTTCGAAGAGCCTCAAGAAGTCGATCACGAAAGGTATGGTTTCTCGAAAAACCAAAAGAGCGCTCTGCCAATTGTCGATCGATTTCTTGTCGGTCAAAGCTGCGTAGGAAACATCGTAGAGATTGCCCATCCAAGCCTTTCTCATCTCTTCAAAACTCTTCCTGATCAACTCGGAACGTTTGTAGAAATCCCAGTATTTTTCGTAATTCTCTCGCACAAAAGTTTTCGACGTGTTCAAAAGTTCGTACAGCTCTCCTTCCAAGTGGGATGTGAACTGTGGGTAGATCAGATCGTTGATCACGAAATTCTCCACGACTTGACTTATCTGGTTTGAACCGAGCATCTGTTCGACCCAAGTTTTGACGTTGCCCTTGAAGAAAGCAAGTATCGTCTCTGGTTCTGCTATGACTTCGAGCAGTTTGATGTAAACCGTGTTCGTGATGTCATCGACCAATTCGTCTCGAACGTATTTGACCAACCGATCTACGAGTTGTTCCATCGTTACGTTCGCAGCGATGCCACTCCAGTTACCCGTGACTATGTCTATGAACGTGTTCGTCACCTTCAGAATCAAACTCTTCGCCGATTCGAGCTTTCCGATCACCTCGCGCGCTTTTCTCATCATGTCCGTGGCTCTTTGAACGATCTGTTCTATGTCTCGAGTCACTCTGTCTTGTGTCGTGCAAGCGTAGCCGACCATGTTGACCAAAGAGCCGAGCCCGACGTAGAATCTCTTGATGGCTTCCATCTCCATGAGCGTTATGCCGTCTTGAGTTATCTCTTCGAGCCATCTGGAGGCGTCTTTCACGAAAGATTTCATCTTCGCGGTTGCGATCTTCGAATTCTCCAACTCGTACAGCAAACCCTTCGCGCGGTACATTTCCATGGATTTGCCGTAGGTGTACGCGATGATCTCTTTCGGCGTGATCTCACCAAGTTGAACGTCTATCCATCCCCTTGCCGTGTAACTCAGCTCGTGGTACTGATGGGCAAGGTGAGTTCCAGAACGCGAATACAAGATGTAGTAATACCTTCCGGGTATAACCGTTCCAAGATTCAAGATGCCATTCTCGTCGCTTATCTGGTGCATCGCCCTTATTATGCTGATCCTGTCCAGATCTCCCATGACTTTGTAGAAATAAACCCACACGTTTCGACTATTGAGCAAAGAAAGGTTTGCATCGTCTTTCACAACGAATTTGACGTTTCGCGCCCAGACATCCGTTTTCGTGCCGTCTGGCTTCTCGAGAGGGTAAAAGACGAAGCTCACAGATTCTCCTGTTCGAACGAGGGATATCTCCACCTCGACTCTGCTGACGAAACTGTACTTTCTCCAGTCGCTCACCCAGGCGAAGTAGTACTTCGAGTCGATGATGGGAAGCTGTTTCAGCTCGATTTCTTCCTGGTTGAACGGCCAAGACAGTTTCCTGACCAAAGGATTCCTCTTCGCGAGCTGGTCGAAGTTGTTTTCTTTGATTGCAATGTTCACCTGAGGTGAGTAGTTTTCTGAGAGTTCGATCTTTGCCATGTCTTCTTCCTCTCACCATTCGTCTCGCTCTCTTCGATGGCCTCTTTGATGTCTTCGAGCATGGTGGGGCCGAAGAATCTGCTGACGTAGTTCGAAACGGTCCACTCGGGCTCATTCTCCGTCTCGTACATGCTTATGAAGATTCTGAAGTCTGTACCAGTTTCGATCAGCCTGTTCACGAAATTCCTCAGCTGTTCTTTGATCGAATCGATGTGCTTTCCCATCGAACCAGTTTCGTCGATAAAGAAGGCGATATCGAGCTTGTCCGAGTTGATGGACTTTTCCCAAAAGCCCTTTCCTTCAAACTTGTAACTCGCATGGTCTTCGAAACTGGCTGGCTTTTCTCCAAGCAATTCCCCATTTCTTCCATAGGCTCTTTCTGTTATTTTGAAATCTTCGAGCTTGAGATTCCTGACAAAGTTCCCTGAGCTGTCTTTCACAGTCACAGAACACCAGAGTGCGTTCCACAACTCGCCTGGCGACCAGATTTCGTGATGTGTCAGTTGAAGTTGAGCGGCGAACAGGACGCAGAGGAAAAAAGCGATGAAAAGGCACAGCGTTCTTCGCATGGAACTCCCCCCTTGGTGAAATCATTGTACCACTGTTTCGCTGTGTGGTAAGATATTAAAGAATGGTATCATTAAAAGATTGGGAGGGATCTGTGTGGCTGAAAAGGGTTTCAAGAAACGATTGATAGTCTTTGTGGAACAGGCGTCGAGTTTGGTCAGTTGTACCCCGCTGGATCTGAAGGAGATAAAGGATTTCAAGGCTCCTTCCTTCTTTGACGATCCAGCAAAACTCAGTGAGGTGTTGAAGTACATCAGAGAAAAGTATCCAGACGTCGAGGTCGAGACGGTGGATCCGAGGAACCCTCTGTTCACCTTCCAGGCGCTCAAGTACAAGGTCAAAGGTGGAAAGGTGACTTGGGTGTACAACGGCAAGAAGGTCTTCGAAGGAGTACCCACGATAGAACAGATCGAGAAGATATTGAGCGAGAGCAAGTGAGTGCTCATCCACTGTCGAGTCTGTCCAGCGATTGTCGAGTCTGTCGACGATGTCGAATGTTAGATTAATACACTTTCGTGTTATACTACACTCAGGGGATGTGGTGTGTCGCTGAGAAATTTGGTGAAGCATCTTGTGGATAAGCCTTTGGACCTTGAGAGCAGAAACCTGCTTGTCGATCGTGAAAAGGAGATCCAGATCCTCAACAGGTTCGCAGAGTTTCAAAGCTACGGCGTTTACGGCGTTGCGGGTGAGACGGGTGTTGGAAAGACAACGGTTCTAAACTTTGTAGAAGCGAAAGATGCATGCGTGAAAAAGATCAACATCACTCTGCGAGAGTCCGTTGACAGCATACTGTACGATCTGATCTACAACTTAGCCAGGGCACTCGAAGTGGAAGGGGAAATCGCGAAGGAAGCGAGGAAGATCAGAGAATGGATCACCGAAGAAGTCGCGAGCGTTAGGGGTTTCGTGCTCGGAGTGTCAATGGTCGCGAGCGCAAGTGTGAACTTTCAGAAGAGCCAGCTACCCAGGTTCAATTTCTTTGCCGCGAGGGAAAAGCTTGCAGAGCTGATAGAAAAAACTGTACAGCTGAAGCGAAAGCTGATCTTGCTCATCGATGAGCTCGATAAAGAGAAGAAGGAGGACGTTTTGAGAATACTGGATGCGATCAAGTCACAGATTCTTTTCGAGAATCTCGTCGTGATCCTGGCTCTACCGTACTCCATTTACAGAGAATACAGTGCCGATAGGATGAGATGGAACGAGGCGGGGAACCTTGAAAACATCTTCAAAGACATCGTGTTCTTGGAGCCCCTCAGCAAAAGCGATATAAAAGAGTTACTGATCAGAAGGATTCATGAGCATTTGGAACTTGTGTCGCAGGAAGTTCTGGAGATCGCGAGTGATTTTGCCGACGGCAATCCAAGGGATGCGATATGGATACTGAACAAAACGGTCTTCGAGAACGTTGAAGAGAAAAGAATATCGAAAGAACACATCGTCAGAACCATAGAAAAGTTGGTCGGTGAGTATTTCGGTCATCAACTCACCTTGACAGAGAATCAGAGAAAAGCGTTGAGAGCACTCACAGATTTCACAGGCTCGAAGGAGGATTTGGTGTTTGAGCTACAAAAGAGTGGTATCAAACGTACAACTGCGTATTCGATAATCGAGCAACTGGTTCAGAAGAAAATCTTGCTTTTGAGGAACGGAGTTTACCGGTTGTCAGGCAAGTTCAAACACGTAGACATGGATTCGCTCTTTCAGATCAGATGAGCTGTCGAGTCTGTCCAGCGATTGTCGAGTCTGTCGACGATGTCGAATGTTAGATTAATACACTTTCGTCTTGTACTTCATGTCTTCGTACCTGTTTCGTTACCTGTGGTTGAACATACAGGTTCGTATATATCTTAATGGGAGCGCTCCAAAAGAAACTCAACCGTCCGGACGGTAGCTGTGTACATTGGTGTAAGTCTAAAAAGTTGATTTCGTCGTGACCAAAAGACATCAATAAGGATTGAAGTGCTCCCGAGCTGAGAAAGATTTCTCGCTGGTACGAAGTGAAGAAGTGAGGTTTATGAAGATAGAAATGCGGCACGATGAGAGCGAAACGAGGGAATGAAAAGTTGATAATGGAAACCACAGCCCCAGAGATGGGGCTTTTTGTTTTGCCATCACTCCTCACTCAGTTCGACTGCCCAGACGCTCTCAAGATAGATCTTCTCTCTGTGATTCAACAAAGATCGTCGTTCTTGTACGGTACCTTTGCTCATCAAAGCACAGTCCGTGCGGGAAACATTATAATATTGTAAGAAAAGCGATTACTGAGACAAATTGCTGTGGGGGAGATGGCATGAGTCAGAAGGCGTTTTCGTTTCAAAAGAAGATTTTCGTTTCTTCCTTCTTGATACTCCTTTCTCTGGTTCTTCTGAGTGGTCTTCTCACGCGCGTTCTTCCCATGGGTAGATTCGAAAGGCGCATCGTGGATGGTAGAATGGTGGTTGACTTCGAATCTTTCAGAACAGTTGAAGTAAAGAGACTACCAATCTACAGATGGTTCAGCGCTCCAATCGAGGTTCTGTTCGGTCCAGACGGGTTGAGGATCTCCGTTCTCATCCTTTTACTTTTGATAGTCGGTGGAAGTTTCACGATCCTGCACGAAAGTGGTGCGCTGAAGCATATGATAGATCTTCTCGTTTTGAGGTACGCGAGCAGAAAGAACTCTTTGCTCTTGCTCACGACTTTCTCCTTCATGGTGCTTGGATCGGCACTTGGACTTTTCGAAGAAGTGGTGCCGTTCGTTCCGATAGTTGTTCAGCTGGCTTTGCAACTGGGCTGGGACGAGTTCACGGGCTTGGGCATGAGCATTCTCGCTGCGGGGTTTGGTTTTGCCAGTGCGACGTTCAATCCTTTCACGGTGTTGTTGGCACAGAGTCTTGCAGGTTTACCGATCTTCTCTGGTCTTTGGCTGAGGCTGATCGTTTTTGGCGTGGTTTACGTGATACTCGTTCTTTTTTTGATGTCGCACGCGAAGAAAGTCGAAAAGGGTGGACGATCGGTTCAGATCAGCTCGAACGTCTCTCGAGAAGGTTCGAAGGGACCTTACCGAGTGTTTCTGATTTCTCTCATCTTGATGTTTTCTCTCATAGTGCTGTCTTTCTTCATCAAGCCAATTCAAGAGTATTTGGTGATCTTGATGGTCTTGATCTACTTCTTCATGGGTATCTTGTGTGGTCTTGCGGCGAAATTTGGGATTTCTAAGACCTTCAAGATCTTTCTGGGCGGTCTTTTGACCATTCTGCCTTCCACGATACTCGTGCTCTTGGCCGCGAGCGTGAAACACATCGTCGAACAAGGAATGGTTTTGGACACGATACTCAAAGGAGCCGTGCAGTTTTTTGAAGGTCGTGGACAGATCGGTGTGGCCATGACGATCTATCTTTTCGTCTTGGCGCTCAACTTCTTCATTCCGTCGGCTTCCGCGAAGGCGTTCTTGTTGATTCCACTTTTGGTGCCTCTCACACAACTTTCTGGACTCTCTCGACAGACAATGGTGCTTGCTTGGACCTTTGGAGATGGTTTTTCTAACATGATCTTTCCCACCAACCCAGTTCTTCTCATCTCGCTTTCCCTTGCGGGCTACAGCTATGTTCGCTGGTTCAAGAAGACCATTCTGCTTCAACTTCTCGTGTTTCTGATCACTTGTGGCTTCATCTTGATAGCGGTCTGGACTAACTATGGTCCATTCTGAAGGAGGCGCAGAGAGATGGGCGAGATCCAAAGACTTTCAGAGTCGATCAAGTTCCGAACAGTCGCGGGTAACTGGGAGGAGTTTTCCAGGCTTGAAAGATTTCTCGAAGAAGCCTTCCCCTTGACTCACTCGCGATTGAGAGTGAGCAAGATCAACGAGCATGCGCTTCTGTACGAGTGGGACGTTGGTTCGCAAGAAACCGTGCTCTTCCTCGCGCACACGGACGTGGTACCGGCGAAAGAGGAAGGCTGGGCTCATCATCCTTTCTCTGGGGATGTTGCGGAGGGATTCGTGTGGGGCCGTGGCACATTAGACGACAAATCCAGTGTGATGGGTCTTTTGGAAGCTGTGGAAAAGCTGCTTGCAGAAGGGTTCAAACCGAAGCACAATGTGATGCTCGCCTTCGGCTTCGACGAAGAAACAAAGGGTTACATGGGTGCCAAGGAGATCGCAAAACATTTGCAGGAGAGGAAAGTCAAGGTGAAGGCGATCTTGGACGAAGGTTCTGCCATAGTGAAAGGTGTGATTCCGAAGATAGACCAACCGATCGCGTTGGTGGGCATCGCCGAGAAAGGGTATGCGAGCTTCGATTTGGTCGCGAAGGGAAGAGGGGGTCATTCCTCTGCTCCAGAGAGAAATACACCGTTGGAAAGAATGGCGGTCGCGGTCCAGCGCATTTCCCGTTACAAGTCCAAGGTCGTCTTGACGAGATCCACAGAGGAGTTTTTGAGGACTCTCTCGCGCCTCTGGGGCTTTCCCTTGAACGTTCTTTTGAGAAATCCAAAGCTGACGTTACCTCTTTTGGAACCGATCTTTTCGAAGATTCCAACTTTGAACGCGATGCTCAGAACCACCATGTGCGTAACGATGCTCAACGCTGGTGTTGCAGACAACGTTATGCCAGAAAAAGTCGTTGCCACGGTGAACTGCAGGATCATCCCAGGTGAAACGTCGCAGCAAGTGTTTGAGAGATTGAAAGAGATCGTTAAGGACCTCGAGATAGAAGTTGTGAAGAACGAGAATTGGCAAGTGTCTGATCCTGTGCCGGACACGAATTTGAACGACGAGTTCTACAAGATCTTGTGCGAAACGATCCGATCGAACTTTCCAGACGTGGTCGTATCACCGTACCTCACAATCGGAGCTACGGATTCGAGGCATTACAGAGGCCTGTGCCAGAACATCTACAGGTTCTCACCCTTGATCATGGACAAGGAACTGCTCGAAACCGTGCACGGAAAGAACGAAAGAGTATCGATCGAGTCGTACAAAAAGATGTGTGAGTTCTACGCGGCATTGATGACGAAACTGTGACGTCGATCGAGATCGTTCAAGCCCTTCCAGCGCTGTTGAGAAGTGATATTTTGTGTTTCACAGTTTCCGTAACGGCCTTGGAGGCTTCTTCGAGCAGCTTGATCTGGTCTCTGAGTTGGGGCTGTTCCTGCAGGATCTTTCGAATTCTCTCGACATAAACGGTTTTCAGCACCGTACCAATGTTTATTTTTCCAAAATTCATCTTGCTGATCTTGGTCAGATCCTCGTCGGGCACACCGCTGGATCCGTGCAGGACCAAAGGAACATCCACCGCGTTCTGTATTTCTTGAACCCTTTCGAAGTTGATCTGCGCTTCTTGTTTCTGCATACCGTGTGCCGTGCCCACGGCGATCGCCAACGCGTCGACCTGGGTGAGTTCGAAGAACTTTTTCGCCGCATCTGGTTCGGTCAAAATCTGTGTGGCTTCTTCGCCCTCTTCGGACCTGCCAACCCTGCCTATCTCGGCCTCGACAGAAATTCCAAACGCTCTCGCCACCTTGACGACCAGCTTCGTCTTTTCAACGTTCTCCTCGAAAGAAAGATTCGAACCGTCGAACATTACCGAGGTGAAGCCCGCCTTCATCGCTTTGAAGATGACGTCAAGGTCCGTCGCGTGATCGAGGTGCGACACAACTGGAACCTTCGCGTTCTCGGCAAGCTCGTTCATGATACACGCAGCGATTCTTATGCCCAAATGTCTGATCGCGCTCGGAGAAGCCATCAGTATCACTGGTGATCTCATCTCCTCGGCACCCTTCACGATCGCCACCGCATCCTCGTAGGTGTGGATGTTGAAGGCTGGAATCGCGTAGTCGGACTTGTAAGCAATTTGGACCAGTTCCTTCAAGGTCACGAGCATCTCAATGACCTCCTCGTCTTTGCAAGAGTTTCTCGTACTCTTCATTCATTCTCTCATAAAGCTCGTTCATTCTCAGAACATCCTGCGGGTGTGGCTCGATTCTTTGAAAGGTTATCTTCTCTCTGAGCGATTGCAACGTTTCTTCATCTTTAGCACCTGTGATCGCCGCGATCGCTGCGCCGAGTGCTGTTAATTCGCTCGTGTTCAAATAGTACAGTGACTCTCCGAGGATGGATGATTTGTACTTCATGAAGACTTTGTTTTCCACCAGAGCACCGCCGACGACTATTGGTAATCTACCAAGCAAGCGTCTGAGACTCTCAACTGTGATCCTGCTCGTGTAGCAGAGATACAGATAGACACTCTGAAGCATCTGTTCTTGAGAACAATCGGGTGGGATCTGCACAAAATTTATACCATCGACGTCTTCTCCCACGATGTTGTCACCGTTTGCATAGATGTAGAAGGGACAATTCGTCGGTATCTGTGAGATGGATTCGTTCAACCTCTCGAACCTCTTTGACGAAAACTTCAAGCCAAACAGTTTGAGAGCCAACTCTATCAGCTTACCGTGAAATCTCATTCCCGAGGCCAAGTAGTATTGTCTGTCTTGGAACGCAATGCCTATGTTGCCACCTGTTTTCATGAACGGGCTCTCCATGTGGAACTCGTTGTCCTTCTCGGTTGCGACACCGACCGTGTACGAGGCGGTGCCCATAGAGTCGAAGATCAACTCACTGCCGAACAGAGAGATCAATCCGAAAGTTCCCGTCAAATGATCGTGACCCGCGAGAAAGATCGGTATATCATCGTGATAGCCAACGAGTGAAGAAGTGTAATCCAATTTTCCAAGCTGCTCGATTGGTATGTTGAAAGCTTTCAGCAGTTCTTCGTTCCAACATCTTCGATGGATATCCACCATGTGGCTGCGATAAGCCTGGGTCATGTCCCAGACTGCGTTGCCAGTGAGTCTGTAGGTGATGTATGAAGACACTGGAAGCCAATGCTCGACCTTCTCCACTTCAACGATGCCGTTTCTCTGCATATATAAGATCTTGTAGAGCGAATAATAGTAGATGTCTCGCGAGCCAGAAATCTTGTAAGGCGCCAGGCGATTGACCAACCCACTGTACGCTTCGTACAGAGATTTGGTGCACGTGTCGTACCAAACGATAGGATCGTGCAACTTCTCACCTGACGCAACTGGCACCACAGATTCTCCGACACTGGTGCACGCGATGCCAACAATTCGATGAGATTTTCGAATCGTTTTGATCGTCTTTCTCACGGCCCTCTCGATACTGTCCATATCGAAGAATTCGACGTTGTGGATCTTCTTCTTGACAGTCTGAAGCTTGTAGATCTTCTCTATTCCGTTCTTCGTGACAACGCTGACTTTGGTGTTCGTTGTTCCGACGTCTATACCAACGTACGCGTTCATAATCTTTCCTCCACGATCTCCACGAGCGGTAACTGCTCGTACAAGTCTTTCAAATCAAAGATCGCCGCACCGTATTTCAACGTGTTCGCCATACCGCAGGCTGTGGCAAAGATCAGTCTTTCTTCCATGGATTTGTCCATGGCTTCTTCGTAAAGATAACCCGCAAAGAAGGAATCACCAGACCCGACAGAAAAATCTGAGTGAACCAGTTTCGGTCTGGCGTGAAACACTCTGTTTTCTGTGAGAGTTATGGAGCCGTCTTTGCCCAGGGTCACACAAAGAACGTCGATCTTGTAGCGTTTCTTGACCTCGTAGAGCTTTTCGACGCTTAGGCTGCTGAGCTCGAACGTCACCTTGAACTCGTCTGCGTTCACTTTGATCATCTCTGGCTCGAACTTCACCAGTTCCTTCAACCATTCATTCGAAATATCTACCATGAGCCTGCAACCTCTTTCCTTCGCCATCTGCGCGATCCTTGACATATGCTTGGCCTCGAATCCTCTCGGTGCACTTCCAGAGATGACCAGGGTACTTCTTTCTTCTATCAAGGAATCGAGATAGTGAATGAACCTTTCGATCTCGTCTGGTGTCATGACTGGACCAGGCTCGTTGACCATGAGCATTCTCTTTTCGTACTCGTACACAACCGCCGTGTTGATCCTGTTTTCGTCGTTGATCCAGAACTCCGCCGTTTTGATGCCTTCCTCGCGACATTTCGATGAGATGATTTTTCCCACATCTCCACCCAGCACGTTGATACAGAGATAATCATGGAAACCAAGTAAGTTGAAAACCCTCGCGATGTTCAATCCTTTCCCATCCACGAGTTTTACGACGTGATCGCCTCTCAGAACGTTTGGAGTTCTTGGGACGTTCGAGATGATGACCCAGTGATCGTAGCAAGGATTGAGATTGAGTATTTGAACGCTCAACTTTTCGCTACCTCCAATCTCTCTCAGAGACGAATTCTATCATTTGAGTGTGAGCGTTGCCAGGACATCTGCAAATTTTCCCTTGACAAATCTGACGAAGCTCGCCACACTTCAAAGTTGCAGCCTTACTTTGTGAACAAACCATCATCAAGAATATACACCACAGTTCGAAGGTCAGTTCTCGAAACAAAGGTGATCGAACGTGTCAGAACCCTTATAATATTCCAGCGGACAAAATGGTGTAAAAATTAGATACAACGAGAGGAATGACGGTGAAGATCAGAGAGATCAACCAGACGCTCGCAGCGTTGTACTTGGCGAGAAAAGATAGACGTATCCCAAGACGATCGAAGATTCTGATAGCGCTCGCACTCGGTTACGCTCTCAGCCCGATCGATCTGATACCTGATTTCATACCACTGCTCGGACAGCTGGACGATCTGCTCATAATCCCAGCGCTCATCGCCTTGGCACTCAAGTCAATCCCAAAAGAAGTTCTGGACGAGTACAGACAGAAAGCGCAGCAAGTTCAAATGAAAAAGCGATTCACGGTGGCGAGTTTCTTCGTGCTGGCATTCTGGACGATCTTGCTCGTTTGGTTGGCGAGGCTTTTGATCAAGCTCTTAAGGCTTTGAGCCGAGGTCGATCCCATGGTAGGATTGAAAAAAACTCGCACGCGTGGGGTGGTAAGATTTTGATAGCCAATTTCATCGCTGCTCTGCTCTTGGTTGGCATGACGTTCACACTCTTCCTCTTCAGTTTGTTCGAGTCTGTGGGCTCGCATGGATCACTCCTCAGTACGCTCGTGCTCGCCTTGACGCTCTCTCTGTCAGGTTTGGAAAGCTGGAAGGAGTTCAAAGCCTCGTTGAAGGTCACACGAAAGACCAATTGGGACAAGAGGCACCTTTGGGTCTTCTTAGATGTGACCGTTGGAGCTTTGGTCACCTTCACGCTGAGTGTAGACTTTGGACTCGGTCCCGTGGTAGCCGCCGGGCTCGTTGGCGTCCTCGCAGCCGCGTTTTTTCGTCGTCACGAGGTGCCTATCTACTGTGGGGCGTTCGTGGGTATGGTCTCCGAGAGCCTTCTTCCGAGCCACTGGCACGTTCTGTTGGCAGCTTCGATCGCCACAGTTGTGTTTTTGATTTCCAAGTCGGTGTTCAACGGGTTCGGTGGAAAGCTGGGAACGATCGCGCTCATAGGTTGTACCGCTGCGGTGTTCCTGACGGATCAGACGTTCATCATCAGATCGATGCCAGGTTGGGATGTCGGGGTGTATTTGTTTCTTTACTCCGTTTTGGGAGTCTTGTTCACCTATGCGCTCAACGTGCGTTTCAATCGCAGCCCCGTGATGAGTTCTGGGATCGTTGGACTCGCAGGCGGTTTGCTGTTACCGATCCTGCATCCAAAGTTTGGAAGTGTGTTGGCCAGCATGGTGATCTGCGCCTCGTTCGCGGGGATGTCCAGCAAGGAACGTGTACCGAACGAGCTCTACGCCATCACGGTTGGTCTGGTATGTGCTCTGGTGTTCATGTACAGTGCACCACACTTCGGTGGAGCTGGAGGAAAGCTGGGAACCATCGCCTTCGGCTCGGTGATGGCCATCTCAGCCCTTCGCAGGGTCCTTGGATTCGGCAAAGGTCATGCTCGATGAATCTTCACAGTATACCTCTGTGGCGTATGAAGGTGCGCAGGATAGACCAAGAGCCGAGAGTCACCTTCGCGAAGATCAAAATGTTGTAGATCGGAATGTAACCTGCGCTCAAGAGGAAAGAACGCAGGACCCTCAGCGGAAGGATTTCTCCAAGATCGAGTATGGCGGTCAGAAAGACCAGGAAAATGATCAGTCTCTCGAAAGATGCCATGATCTCTCGCTCTTCGATCTCGTGAACGATCGCACCCAAGAGCAGGCCAGTCGCACCGGCTACGCCGGATGAGAAACCACCCCCGGGAGATCTGTGCCCGAAGAGTGCCAGATAGAAGCCAGCGATCATCGAGACGTAGGCGAGCAATTTCACACCCGCCACCGTCGAAGGATCACTTATGTAGAACTTTTCACGCGCTGATACCAGCTGCATCGAAAACGTTGGTTCGATAGGCTTCCACGCGGTGAAGGAACCCTGTTATCACGGTTGATAAAACACAATTAGCTTTTTTAATGTTTTTCTAATCTCAGCATGCGACACTTCTTTTAACCGTCCAAGGGGGGATGTGGCATGTTTAGAAAGCTCATGTTCGTAGTGATGATACTTCTTTTCGGCGCGCTCTTTGCGACTCAGTACACCAGAACGATCACGGAAAAGATCGAAGTGTACGACAACGGTCTTGCGATCATCACCAGACAGGAGAAGATCTCGGGAGAAGATCTGCCAAAGTTCTACGCAGATTACTACAAGAACATGACGGCCGACCAAAAGCTCTTTGATAACTTTCTCTACGAAGCCACAAAGGAGTATTACTTCCTCTATGGGACGACGCCCAATTTTTCGGTCAAGGACATCAAGTTTTCGGCTGATAAGACCTTCACGGCAACGATCGTGATGAAGGTCGAAGGGCTCGTCAGTTACGACAAGGACAAAAACAGATTCGTGATAGCGAGAAAACGCTTCGAGAACAACGAAAAGCTCGCAGATCTGCTCTTACCTAAGTACTTCGAGAGCCAGATCGAGGAGAACATCTTCATCGCGTCGTTCTTGAAATCTGAAAAGAACTCACTTGTCACGGAGAGAACGGTCGAGTTGGTTCTTCCAGAGGGTTCGAAGCTCGAAGAGATCTCACCAGCTTTCGTTTCGAATACCAAACCGGGTTCGTGGTATGTGGACTTCGGCGGTGGCAACACGTACAAGGCAGAGTTGAAGAAAACCGAGAAAGGCTTCATTCTCAAAGAGACCATGGTGATCAACGGCGGAACTCCGAAGAACTTGATGGATGAAAAGTCGAGCGTGAACGTGTTACAGAGTCTGAGAGACTACACAGCCTTTGAGATCGCCTTTTCCAACGAGAAGATGAAGCCAGACGCGCTGACAGAACCAGTGGAACACAAAGTGAAGAGCGATTTTTCTGGCAACTGGGCCTTTTCAGCTTCACAATCTGGCCAGAAAACTTTGACCTTCACCACCTCGACAACACCATCTGTACAAGTGACTGCAACACCGAGGATCGATACGAGTCTGACCATGCAAGTTTCACTCTTGATAGACCACGGATGGGTCAAAACGGGAATGTTCAGTTGGAGCTGGCGACTCAAGAGGTTCGAAGCGTCCGTTTCTCCAACGATCACGATCAAACCGTCGGTGGACATCAATGTGACTGGAACTTTGGAAAGAACCTTGTCCGCAGACTTGTTCACTTATAGGCCTTCACCGATATACTTTTCGATCAGTTTCGTACCTGTGTGGCTGCAGTTCGAGTTTACTGTGAATGCCAAGGTATACGTGAAGTTCAGTGCAGGCGTTTCATTCAACGTGTCCACCAACTACAGTCATTATGCATCGTTGAAGTTCACATATGACGGAAGCACATGGAATTACTCGGCTTCCCGGAATGCCTCTTACAGTGGACCAAGCTTTTCTAAACCAACTGCGAAAGCTGGTGTGACGGAAAAACTCAGTTTACCGTTCACGCTGTCGGCATACATCTACAGCGTTGCGGGACCTTTCATGAGACTTTCACCTTGGTTGAAAGCGGAAACAACCGTTTCCACATCGAACAGGTTGGATGCCAAATTAACCGGTGGCCTGACGCTGTCTGGAGGAGTTCAAATGGCGGGCTGGTTGAAGGCCTTCTGTGACAATCTACCATCCGTCGAGTACAACATCTGGACTTGGGAGACAACTCTGTACCAAACCAGCTTCACCTACTGAACATTGGGCGGGGAAACCCGCCCATTTTCATTCTGAGCGTTCGATGGACCTTTCACTTAGATCACTTGACGTTTCATTAAGCATACATCTCGTTCTCTATGTAGCCTATCTTTTCGATCTCTATTCTCACCACATCGTTCGGTTTGAGCAACTTGGGTGGGTTGAAGCCCATTCCCACACCGGATGGAGTCCCTGTGGCCAAGATATCACCAGGTTCAAGCGTCATACCTCGAGAGAGAATGCTTATCAACTTCGCAATGTCGAAGATCATGTGCTTGGTGTTCGAGTGCTGTCTGAGCTCGCCGTTGACCCAGGTGCGAATTTCAAGTTCAACCGGATAACCTATTTCGTCTTTTGTCACGATCCAAGGTCCCATGGGACAAAAGCCATCCAGGCTCTTTCCTTTGAACCACTGAACGTGGTTTTTCTGAAGATCCCTCGCGGTGAGGTCGTTCAAGATCGTGTAGCCAAACACGTATTCGATGGCTTTCTCTTCGGGAATGTTGATACCCCTTCTTCCGATGATCACCGCCAGCTCTCCCTCATAGTCCACCTGAGAAGTAACGTTTGGATGCAGATACACTTTCGAGTAAGGACCGTTCATCGTGTTTGTTGCCTTGGTGAAGAAGTGTGGATGCGAGATCTCCGTTTCTTTGGAATGACCCACCTTTGCCATTTCAGAGACGTGATCTTCGTAGTTCTTCCCAACGCAGATGATGTTTCTCACTGGATTGGGTATGGGTGCTACGATGTGAACTTGTTCGATCTTCAACCAACGCTGGTTCGGTGATGGTTCTTTCAAAAAAGAGAACCTTTCGTGGTACAGCTCGATGAACTCCAAAAGCGTCCTTGGTGCATCGTCGCCGAGCCAAACTTTGGAGGGACAGATCAGACCGAGTTCTGGCTTGACGAATCCCCAGTCTCTCTGGCCTTCGAACTCGTAGCTTGCCAGCTTCACGTGAAACACTCCCTTCAAAACGCGTTCGTTTGAGATTATATCAGCGTTCGTGTTGCCAGGCGTTCAGGCAACCGAGTCAAGGTTATCATATATGAGACAGCCGAAATAAGATTTGCGGATGTGATAGGCACAACCGTTGGTAGTCAGAACACGTACGGAGCTTGTGCCGGAAAAATCAAGTCTGGACCGTTCACGTTCTTCAGATTGTCCAGTAACGATCTTGAAGGTAAGCTCATAGGATACGTTGGAGAAGGCGAAATACTTCCTGAGGACCCAAAAACCTTTGGTTCAAGAGGAATTGCTCGAGTTGAGAAGTTGCAGGAGCTCATGAATTACATATGTTCAAACGGTTTTGAACACCATGTGGCGATCAATCTCTCACGAACGGCCAAAGCTATCAAAGAAGCCCTGGAGAAATACAAAGGCATCGAGATTTACTGGCACAGGGGGTAAATGACCCGGTACGAAAGTGCTCTTTGCAGGATCAGCCCACAAAAACCCGTGAACCGTCTCGTACGGCAATCTGTATGTGAGTGCTATCGTGACCTCCGACTCTTTCCGCGATGGACGTTAATTCGGGCCATGTTGTTTTCTATGTTGTGCGCTGGAATAGGTGTTGTCTTCCACAATGAAGTGTAAGGTGTCTGAACTGTTTCACCTATGACGGGATGATAAAATATCGGTCAGGAGTGGTTAGAGTGAGAAAGCTGCTGCTGATCTTTTTTCTTTTTCTCACGATTTCAGTAGCTGTATCGTTGAGCTTTCAAGGTGAATTCACCGATCTGATCGAGTTGAAGATCTTGGAAAAGAGGTTCGAAAATGAACTGATCAAGGTGGATCTTCGAATGCCTTGGTTGAAAATTGCCAAGGATGTGGAGTTTTCGAAGAGTCTCAACGGGGAGATCGAAGAAAGGTTCACGTCGCTCGTGAATAGCGTGCTCGAGGATGCGAAATGGGTACAAAACGATCCGCTATTGTCTTCGAGCCTGCCTTACAGTTTGTGGTCCAGAACGATCGTGACGTACCTGTCCGATGAGCTTTTGAGTTGTGTCATCTACGTTTCTCACTACACGGGCGGAGTACACGAGCATTTGAACGTCTTCAGCTACACGGTCGATCTCGTTGAACGCAAGATTTTGAAACTGAGAGATCTCTTCAACGACTCTTTCAACTACGAAGGACGCATCAAGCAATATTTGATTGAACAGATCAAGAGCCAACCAAAAATGTTCCTTCCGAACGCTGTGGATGAACTGCGACAGTTGAACTTGGAGCAGCTCGCTTTCACGGTTTCTAAAGTGGGTTTGACACTGCACTTTCCACCGTACATTGTTAGCCCTTTCTCGCTTGGAATCTTGGACATCACGATTCCTTGGTCGAAGTTCCAAGATGGTCTGAAGTTCTCGCTTTGACGTCTGAAGAAAGATAGTTTGAGCCGATAATAACAAGAATCGACCGTGAGGGACTATGAAATGCGCGTGTGCATACTGGTGGAGGGGACTTACCCATACATAACAGGCGGTGTTTCTTCTTGGGTTCAGATGCTCGTTGAGAACATGCCAGACATCGAATTCGACGTGGTGCACCTGGCGCCTTGGCGTTGGAACAAACCTTTCGCCTACAAAATACCGAAGAATCTGAAACGCGTTTACGAGTAGCTCCTCTTCTCGTGTGACTTTTCGAGGTTGGAAGGTTCGTTGAACGAGCAGGAGATTCTCGACAACGTGAGACAGCTGATAGCACTCAAAGAAGACAGGGCACACTTCTTCGCGCGCGTGCTTCGTTCCGTTGCGGGGAAACACTTGGACTGGGTGTTGCAAGAAAGATCATTTTGGAATTTCATCATTGAGATCTACGAGAAGTACTTTCCTCAAGAGGGTTTCACAGGTTTTTACTGGACCGTGATAGGTTTCATGGTTCCCATACTTAGCGCCATCCAGTCGCTCCCACCGAAAGCCGACGTGTACCACGCGACCACGACGGGTTACGCATCGCTCAGCGCTCTGAGTGGAAAGTACGTTCACGGAGGAAAACTGATCGTGACTGAGCACGGGATCTATCACAGGGAGAGGGAGATCGAGATAACGAAATCGTCGAGTGTGCCAGAAGTGTACAAGAAACCCTGGATAGAAATCTTCAGGCTCATAAGCGAAACGGTCTATATGGAGTGCGATGTTCTGACAACCCTTTTCGAGAAGAATCAACTCTTCCAGTTGGAATTGAATGCGGATTTCAGCAAGATGCGCGTGATACCCAACGGCATCGACGTGGAGAAGTTTTCGAAGATACAGAGAATGGAGCACGACGGATTCAACATCGCGATTGTCGGACGAGTAGTGCCGATCAAAGGGATAACGACGGGTATCAAAGCGTTCGACATAGTGATCAAGGAAGTGCCGAATTCGAAACTCTACATCATAGGTCCCACCGACGAGGATGAAGACTATTACGATAAGTGTGTCGGATTGGTGAAACGACTCGGTTTGGAAGACAAGGTTCTGTTCACAGGTCGAGCCGACGTGTCCAAGTATTACGGCATGATGGACGTTCTGCTCATAAGCAGCATCTCGGAAGGTCAACCCTTGGTTCAACTCGAGGCCATGGCGTGTGGATTGCCCACCGTCGTTACCAACGTCGGTAATTGCGCGGAGATAGCGCTCGATCCTGATGGACAAACTGGTTTCGTGGTTGAACCGAACGATTACGTGTCCATGGCCGAAAAACTCGTCATGCTTGCCAAGGATAAATCGTTGTGGAAGACTTTTTCTGAGAACGGAAGAAAGATCGTGAAGGAAAAATACACGCTCCAGAGGATGATAGAAGCGTACAGAAAGTTGTACACGGAGGTCGTCAAAGATGGCCGGAATAGGCTTTGAGCTCAACAAGCTTCTGAAGAAAAACTCTTTTTTGATGGACATCGTCAGCATCTTCTATTCAGCCAACGTGAGCGCGGGACCCTGGATCATGTGTTCACTCACACTGTTTTTGTTGATAGTCCTTCTGCCGAGGAACGAAACTCTCTTCTTCACTTCAGCCGTGGTGTACAGCTTCATCTTTTCGACGCTGCTCTTCGGTGGCGTGTCGATCTCTGTGACCAGATACCTCGCAGACCTCGTGTACAAGAAAGAATTTTCGAAAATGTACGAGCTCTACTCCTCGACCGTGCTGTATGCGGTCCTCTCCAGCGGCGTCTTTTTGACAATCTTCTCCTTGATCAGTTGGATCGACGATTGGTTCAAACTCTTGCTTTTTTCTTACTCCCTCGTCGTTCTGACAGTGGTGTGGGTTCAGACGATCTTCGTCACGACGATGATGGTCTTCACACCAGTCTTGGTAGGCTTCGCGGTGGGTAACGTGCTCGGGTTGGTCATGAGCGTGCAACTCTTCAAGATCAAAGGTGAGAACTTCGCTTATCTTGGCTACAACTTCGGCCTCATGTTTATACTCTTCTTCCTGCACGTCTTTGTGAAGAGATATCTGTACACTGGGGCAAAATCAAAGAGAAGCTTAAATTTTTGGCGAGTGATCCGTACGTTCAAGACACAGGCCATCACCGGGGTCTTGACCTATCTGGCCGCTTGGGTGGATGACTTCGTCGCGTGGATCTACATCGGAAAACCCATCGTCAAGGGGTTCGTCTTTGCTCCGTCCTACGACGTTCCCATGTTTCTGTCCTATCTCTTCATAATCCCCACTCTTACCCTCTTCGTGCTCAGCTTGGAGACCAACTTCTACTTGAAGTACAGGATGTTCTATCAGTCACTGGAGGAGAACAGGACAATCAAGTACGTGAAGATCAACAAGCGCATCTTGGACGACAACATCTCTTCAACGACGAAAACCATCTTCGCCGTTCAGTTCGCGTTCGTGCTGTTGGGTCTCACGCTCTCTGGCTACATCGGCAGGATAGTTCAGTTCGATGAGTACAGCTTGAAGGCGCTGCGTTTCGGCATCCTCGGCGCAGCCGCCAATGGTGCATTCTTGTACGTCTCTCTGTTGGCCTACTACTTCGACTTGGCCGAGATACCCATGCGCTCGGCGATGATAGCTTTCGTTACGAACCTGGTGGTATCACTGCTTTACCTGAGAACGTTCCCAGCGTTGGGTTTCCTTGTGGGCTTTTCCCTTGCCACACTGTACGGGTGGGTGAGTTTCAAGAGGGTGTACAGGGATCTTCTGCACTTCGAGTTCATTCGTAGAGAGATAGGGATCGCGGCCCGGCAGGTGATTGTGCATGAGAACGTTGAGAAGTGAAGGAAAAAAGGTTAGAGAACTGAGAGATTGGCAGAAAACGATCTTTCAAGTCCTTGAGTTTTTGATTTTTCTGAGCTTTGTTTGGTTGACTCAGAAGATCTTTCATTTCGATGTGAAAATAGCGATGTACATCTCAATCGCGCTCGTTTTCCTCTGGTCGGCGAGGTACGGGCTTTTGATCTTCATTTCATGTCTTTTGATCTTCGAAGTTTCTGCCTTGATCGCGAAGGAAATCGTTATCGAAGGCGAGTTGAGGATCTTCACCATAGCAGTGGGTGTGACGTTGGGGATCATTGGTGAAACCTTCAACAGACAGATCAAGGACCTGAAGAACGAGATCAAAAAAATCGAGCTGGAGAAGAACGAGTTGATCCAAGGCATCGACAGGATGAAGGCGATCATCACCCAATTGCAATCGAGAATCTACTTTGAAGGCGAAGGTTTGATCGTCCTCCTGGAAAGGTTGAAAGAGCTTGAGATACTGGACTTCGACGAGATGCTGACGAGAGCTGTGGAGGTCGTGGCACAGTTCTTCGAGCTGGACTCTCTTAACTTGTACAGGTACGAAGAGAAGCAGTTTCTGAGGTTCGTCGCTGGGGTCGGTTCGAAGAAATTGCCGAACGCTTTGGAGGTGAGCCGTTCCAAGGTTATTGAAGATGCGCTCGAAAACGGTTACTCAACGCTTCCAAGAGTCTTGTTCAAGAAAGAGATAACTTCGTTCGAACCTTTCTTTGCTGTGACGATCGGCGAAGGGGACAATCTTTTCGGTGTGTTGGTCGTTGAGGACGTCTCGTTCGACAAGTTCTCCGAAGTCCTGGTGAGATACGTCAAGGCTGTCGCAGACTGGATGTACGCGAACGCGAAGATCATCTTGGAGCAGGACAAGATCATGCAACTGAAGCACAAAAAGGACGACGGAACTTGGGACGAGGTTTACTATCCCAAGAAGAGAGAAGTTCTTGAAAAAAGAAAGAGACGCTTCAACATACCATACGGAGAGATCTGTTTGAAATACAAAGCGGAGGTGCACGACGAGATCGTTCGAAAGTTTCGAAAAAGCGATGTGCTCTTCGCCGAGAGGGAGAATGGCTTTGTAGTTTTGAAGGCACTGCTCCCCGTCTGTGACCAAAAGGGTAAAGAAAGGTTGCTGGAAAGGTTGGCAAGAATCCATGATTTCGAGACGTGTTGATCGTTGGAACGGTACACGGTCAGTCGAGAACAACGTGCGAAAGATCCTAATCGGAACGAACTTGTTGTCCGTGCTTCTGTCGCTGTTTCTGTTTCTCGTTGACGGTTTCGGACCGTTCAGCATCGCTTTGATGGCCGTTTCAACGGTGCTGTTTTATGTCAACTTCAAGAGCCTTTCGGAGACAATTTTGCTCCTGCTGGTTTATCCTTTCTCTTGGTTCTTCCTCACGGTACCTTTGAGAAACAAAAGCTTGGAGGATTTCGTCAAGGTTGAGCTTCCACTTGAGATTCGTCTGGATGTGGGGGAAGACGTTCTGTCGGCGCTTCCCGTCAAAGCGATTCTCGTAGTGGGAGATGTCGGAGAGAAAAAGAGAATTGTAGCGACGATCGTCAAGAACATCGTTCGAGGAATCCAAGTGGAGCAGAACATGAAATATTTGAAGATCTTGCAGAAAGATCCGCACATGGACGTGACATTACGGGCAACCATGGCACTGGAAGAGATCGAGAACCATTTCGATCAAACGATCGCACTGTGCGCAAATCCAAAAGATTTCTGTGCACATTTGTACTTCTATCTCAAGACCGACATACCCAAGGGAGCCTTAAGAAAGGATATCGAGAGGATACTCAGACAATCTCTTGAACGCGTGAGCGAGCATGAACCAGTACGCTACGAAGTGTTGCACTATGTGACTAAAGATGAAGAACACCTTTGGCTCGGATACAAAAAAACTCACAACAAAGAGCTCTTGGCAAGGTATTTGTTCGAAAAACTCAGAAAGAGGGACTATGAGACCCTCACACAACACTTGAACGAAGTGAGAGAAATCTTCCTCAGAGAAGGTCGAGACATCACACGTTAGATCAAATGCCACGTCAGACTTACCTCGAGACGATGGACGTGCTTAAGAATCCCGTTTGAAAAGCGTTACTCTGGGTTTATGAGATTTCTCGAATATGCTGATATGCTTAAAGCAGAGGGTTGATTCCGTTGGATCTACGCACAATGGTGGAACTGTTCAAGGTTTTGTCTCACCCAACGAGATTGAGGATCGTTTTGCTCTTGAAAGAACATGGGCAGCTATGTGTGTGCGAGCTCATGTCTCATTTGAACACGACTCAACCCAATTTGTCGCAACACCTTGCCGTTCTAAAGTTGAACGGATTAGTTGAAACACATAAGACCAAAAACATGATTTATTACAGGCTGGCAGAGAACGAATTTCTGCTACATCTTCTGAACAACGTTGAGAGTTTCTTAACCAAGGAGATGACGCCGAGTGAGTGAACTGAAGATCTTTCTGCTCATTACACTGGTTTTTGTACTTTTCTATTTCGTGCCTCTTGACTCACCGATCGTCGCTCAAAGCATCCTCAACGGCTTTAAAATGCTCAACGACTATGCCAGACAGCATGTTTTGCTATGCCTTGTTCCAGCGTTCTTCATCGCGGGAACGATATCTGTGATGCTGAAGAAGGACGCGATCCTTCGACTGCTTGGTCCGAACGCGAAAAGGTTCATATCCTATCCTGTTGCGGCAATGAGTGGAGCAGTCTTGGCGGTGTGTTCCTGCACGATCCTTCCTCTTTTTGGAGGCATATACAAAAAAGGTGCCGGTATAGGCCCAGCCACCACGTTTCTCTTCGCTGGTCCTGCAATAAACATCGCGGCGATATTTCTGACTGCGCGCGTGCTCGGATGGAATTTGGGAATCGCAAGAATGTTTGCCACGATCACGGCAGCCATCTTGATCGGATTGGTCATGGAGTTTCTGTTCAGAGAGAAGGGAAGCGGTGGGTTCGTTACTGCTCAAGGTAATGAAGGTGATCTTCGCGGTGTAGTCTTCTTTCTCTTGCAGCTTGCGTTCATGATCCTTGCGGGCTTGAGGATCAACAGCAACGCGAAGAACGTTGGCTTGGGCTTGATAGGAGCTTCCACACTGATGATGGCAGTGTTTGGTTTTGAAAGAGATCGAACGAAACTTTGGCTCACTGAAACGTGGGACTTTGCGAAGAAGATCTTGCCGTACCTTTTCGTTGGAGTGTTCTTCGCTGGTGTGATCACCAAGCTCTTGCCGCAGGAGATCGTTGTGAGGCTGCTTGGAAGAAACGATCTTTGGTCGACTCTAATGGCCTCGGTGATAGGTGCATTCATGTATTTCGCAACTTTGACAGAGGTTCCCATCGTTCAGGCGCTCAGAGAATTGGGAATGGCGAAAGGTCCGACGCTCGCTCTGCTGATGGCTGGAAATTCGCTGAGTCTACCAAGCATGATCGTGATAACGAAGTTGCTCGGAAAGAAAAAGGCGTTCACGTACTTCGCTTTGGTGGTTTTGTTCTCCACAGTTTTCGGCATTCTGTACGGAATCGCGGGCTGAAAAACTCGAAGGAGGGATCTCGAATGGTTAAAAAGGTGGAAGTGTTCGGCAAAGGGTGCGCCAGGTGCAAGCAAACTATCAAGATCATGGACATGGCGATCAAAGAACTCGGTGTGGATGCCGTAGTGGAAAAGGTCGAGGACATCAACGAGATCGTAAGCCGTGGGATCGTGGCAACACCCGCTGTCGCAGTGGATGGAAAAATCGTACTCATGGGTAAGATACCCACGCTGGAGGAAGCGAAGAAACTCTTGATGAAACACTGACAGTTTTGTGTAAAGTCACACGGGCGGCCTCCTGTTGGCCGCCTTATTCTTTTGTACTTATTCTGTCAGCAGTTTACTCAAAGCAACGCCTTGGCAAGTCTTTTTATAGAAGAACCTTCTTTGTTCATTACGTAGGGAGATTCTTTCGAATGGAGAAGATCGGGGGAATCTTTGTTAGCAGTAGCGTAGAAGACTGTTTTCGATCTTCGCGGCACAAGTGAGATTGATGATCTTCTCGCGATCCATGCAGGTCAGTTACGAAAGAGGCGCGATGAGTGTCAGACAGTGTCTTGATGACGCTGAGTTGGTCTGATCGTGTGTCATGAACGCAATATAATGTACCTTATATTGCAGCCGCAAAGTAGTCCGTACACGTCCACTCTCCTTTCACCTGTGTGGTCTCCTCTATGACTCACCCCACGAGCACAGTGCTTGCAGGACGGCCCCGTTCACAGTGAGAGAGATCGCCAAGGTTCAATCATTGTTCTTCGTGAAGTAGTCAGTGTCTATGAGGAGGGGAATTCTTCCGGCTTTGCTCCGTAACAGCTGAAGGTTGCGATTGGTCGTTGAGCAGCCAGCGAAGTCACCGAAGTTCACCCACGGACTAAGTGTTTATGATATGATAAATATATCTGTGTGTAGAGATTAGCTTTTCCACATGTGGGAAAAGTCTACAAAGACATGCAAGAATAACTTAAAGTCAAATAATGCAGCAAACAAAGTATGTGAGCAATCATCATATCTTAAATCTCAATGTAGCTTATGATCAGGTCTTTATATTATTCCTATCGTTTTGTAATAATGACCTTTCATTATATGTCATGAGCCTTCTCGATCCTCTGCTTGGTAAACACTCTGACCGCTACGCACGCTTTTCAAATTCCTGCTGCTCGCTCCCAAAGATCAAAGGCGTAGTATCTCCTGCAAGATCTGTGTCGCTCGCTTCACGTATTCGAGGCACAGTGCTTTGAATCTGTTTTCTTCCCTCGCCTTTTTCAACCCTTCCTCGGTACTTATGTCGCATCCGAGCAAATCAGTGCAGAGTATGGATCCATGCTGAGTCTTGAAACGATCGACAAAGTTTTTGCCATCGCGTAAAGCTGTTCTCTTGCATCCTTGTGCACGCAGTTCATTGACAAGCCAAGAACCATGAGAGCGCCGGAGACCGCACCACAAACGCTACCACACCGCGACATGCCACCACCGAAAGCCGCAGTGATCTTCAGCGCACTCGGCTCATCCAGACCAAACCTTGGCGCAAACGCGGCGAACACTGACTGTGCACAGTTGAAGCCCTGATCGAACAGTTGCAGAGCTTTATCCGTCATGATGTCATCTCCTCTCTCAGACTTTACACCTTCTGCCGGCCTGATCATCCATCGACTCCTGTGAGTTCCAAAAACACCGTGGTTCCTACGTTCAGCTTTGAGTGTATGGCCCACGTGATGTTCAACCTCCGCAGGATGTGCTTGACGATCGCAAGTCCAAGGCCTGAGCCGGAGATGCTCCTCACATTCTTGGCTCGGTAGAAGCGGGCCGTAACGTTCTTGAGTTCCTGTTCGGGTATGCCGAGGCCTTCGTCTCGGACTAACAGCAGATCCCCACGTCTTTTGATTTCCACGCGGCTTGCTTCGTTTGCATACTTCACAGCGTTGGAGATCAAGTTTCTGAGAACTATCTTCAAAGCTTCTTCATCAGCTTCGATCATCACGTTGGTTTTTTCGAGCAATAGTGAGATCCTTTTCTGGGCTATCCTTTGTTCGTACTCATGTATGACTTCTCTGAGGACCTGTTCAAGAACGATCTTGCGAACAAACGGTTGGTAGTTCTCTTGTTCTATCTTCGAAAGGAGTATGAGCTGTTCCAGAATGCGTTGCATCCTGTTCAAATGCCGTTCCATCTTCGCCAAATTCTCTTGGACACGGTCCCCCTCTTTCACGAGTTCTAACAACCCCATCACGGCACTCAAGGGGGAAAACAACTCGTGTGCCACTGCGTTGACGAAGAAAGTCTTTGAATCCGACAGCACCTGTTTCTCAGTCGACGAATCTCCCACAGACGGGTAGAAAACCAGCACATTAGGTCTGATGAGAAGGATGGGTCTGTACTCTCGAACAATTTCATCCCAACTTGTAGCCGACACCTCTTACCGTCACCAACCTCTCCTTGCCAATCTTTTTCCTTAGTGCGCTCATGTAAACGTCCACGATCCGCTCGCTCCTCTCCGAACCGCGCCACACACTGTCGAGTATCTCGGAACGGCTGAAGACTCTCTTGGGGTTTTGAAACATCAAAAGCAAAATATCGAATTCTTTGCCCGAAAGACTGATCGTTTCTTCGCCTATCTGTAGAATCCTCTCGTGCACAATGAGTTTCATGTCCTTGTAAGTCAAAACCTTTTCGAGACTGCCCCCTCGTCTCATCACCGCCCTCACTCTCGCGACGAGTTCTCTGGGGTTGAACGGCTTGGTCACGTAGTCGTCTGCGCCGAGTTCGAGGCCCAAAATTCTGTTTCGGTCCTCGCGTAACGCCGTCAGAACGATGATGAACGTTTCTGGGCACATCACCTTGATAGAAGAGATATCATCCATGGCATCACCGTCTGGGAGTAACAAATCAAGCACGATCAGATCGACACAACCTTTTTCAAGCACTCTGTACATTTCCTCCAAACTCTTTGCGGTGAGGACCTCGTGTGAATCGAGCTTCAAGTACCTACTGACCACCTCAAGTATGTCTTCTTCATCCTCTACGATCAGCACTCGCGCCACTTTCCTGATGCCTCCCGTCCAAATCATGCCAAGACTATGTTAAAAAGTTTTGATGCTACCACACACTCACTAAAAGTTGCTCATGTTCAATGAGGTTGAACGAATTCGAAGGAGGTGTAGTTATGAAGAAGTGGTTGTTCGTTTTGATGGTTGGCGCCATGACCCTCATGGTGCAGGCTCAAACTCTCGTGATCAAAGGCTCAAACACGGTTTATCCCATTGCACAACTTTGGGTCGAGGAAATGCAAAAGATGTATCCAAAGCTCGTGGTTACACTCGAGGGAGCAGGTTCCACCACGGGAATCAAAGCACTGTTCAACGAAACAACAGACGTAGCCAACTCCAGTAGGTTCCTCAAACCGAGTGAGATCGAAGAGATGCAGAAAGCCGGCAGGTATTTCGTACCCATCTTGATTGCCTACGACGCGCTCTCTGTCATAGTCCATCCGAGTCTGCCACTGGAAGACATATCTATAGAGACACTGAAGAAGATCTACACCGGCGAGATCACCGAGTGGAACCAGGTTGATCCCAAGCTTCCAAAGAGACCAATCGTTGTGTACTCGAGAAACACCGCGAGCGGAACTTTCGAAACTTGGGTCGAAAAAGTCCTCGGCGGCGCCAAGTTGAGTCCGAGAGTACAGATGCTCGAATCCAGCCAAGCGGAAATCGAAAGTGTCGCGAAAAACCCCAACGCGATAGGTTACACGGGAATGGGTTACGTCACACCGCAAGTGAAGGCGCTCAAGGTCAACGGTGTCACTCCGAGCGCTGAGAACGTCATCAAAGGCACGTACCCGATAAGCAGGCCCTTGTTCGTTTTCATCGATTTGAAACGCTTCAACAACACCTGGCCGATGGAAGGTATCGTTGCTGAGTACATCAGGTTCATCCTTTCACCCAAGGGACAGAGGATAGTGAGAGAAGCGGGATTCGTTCCGCCCTACGGAACAGGTGAATGATGAGAAAAACGGTTTCTTTCATATTCGTTTCGCTCACAAGTCTGGCTGCCGTCATCGTAGCGGCAGCCCTTTTTGCGATAGTGTTCTTCATCTTCACTGAATCCATCCGGGCGATCAAAGAAGTTGGGTTCGGTTTGTTCTCCCCCAATTGGTATCCAGTCTGGGAGATAGACCCGGAGTTTGGGATCGGTACGATGCTCTTGAACTCTCTGATCCTAACCGTTTGGACCAGCGTGTGGGTTTGGACCCTCGGTTTGAGTGTAGCGATCTACCTACACAAGTACGCGTTGAACAAAGAGCGTGAAGTCTTGCTCAGGATCCTCGAGTACGTCAGTGGTATTCCTTCCGTTGTTCTTGGACTTTTCGGTGTACTGATCCTCGGAAATTGGTTTTTGCGACTCGGTGCGTGGTCGGCACAGAATTTCTTGAACGCTTCGATCGTGCTCAGCGTGCTGACACTGCCCTTCATGACGAGCTTAACGTTTCAATCTCTGGAAAAGGTGCCACGGCAACTCGTGGAAGGTGCGATCGCCCTCGGAGCGAAAGATTTGGCTGTGATGTGGATCGAACTGAGGTATGCAGCACCTGGAATAGTCAACGCGATGCTGAGCGTTTTCAACAGGATCTTTGGAGAAACCATGATCGTTCTCATGGTGGCCGGAGGTGCAAACTTGTTGGTGAGGTCATTGTTGGATCCTGTCAGACCACTCACGGCGACGCTCGGCAGCGAAATAGGAGAAGTCGCCGTTGGAAGCTTACACTACAGCGCTTTGTTCTTCATCGCCTTTCTCGTGCTCTCTGGTTCTTTGATTTTGAATCTGCTCACCAACAGGATCACCAGAAAACTCGAACGATGGATCAAGGGGTGAAGGTATGAGATGGACTTTGAGAATCATCAGCTATGGTGTTTTTGTGGTGATGTTGTTTGTGCTCGTCAGTATCGTCGTTTCAGGAGTACCGTACTTTTTCAGACCGGGTTTCTTCACGGCGTGGCCGCAACGTGCGATGAGCGAAGGAGGAATATTTCCGATGCTCATCGGTTCATTGATGCTGATGGGTTTGGTTTTCGCCATATCGGTTCCAGTGGGTCTGATTGGAACTATATTCCTGAGTGAGTTGGCACCGAGGAGAATTTCGATGTTCTTGCAATCGCTCGCCGGGACCATGAACAGCGTTCCTTCGATAGTGTACGGCGTTTTTGGTCTTGCTTTTTTCTCGGTCAAATTGGGCTTTGGCACGTCTCTGCTCTCAGCTTCCTTAGCACTGTCCACCATGTCCATACCGTTCTTCATGAACAGCGCCGTGGAGTTCTTGAGAGCCGTACCAAAGGAGCTGAGAGAAGGTGTGATATCTCTCGGTGCGAACAAACTTCAAGCTACGTTGATGGTTCTCAGAGCCAGCAAGAATGGGATACTGACCAGCCTGATGCTCACCCTTGGCAGGGCTTTCAGCGAGACTGCACCGATCTTGGTGACGGGTGCGGTGTTCTACTCAACGAAACTCCCAGGAAAACTGACAGATCCAGTCATGACGCTTCCTACGAGCATCTATGCGATCGTTATGAACCTGGGGGAGCGATCACAGTGGATGGCGAAGGCCATGGCAAGCCTAATGGTGCTGATCATGATAGCTGTATACTCTCTCGTTCAGATAACAAGGAGGAATAAGCGTGAGTGATGTCGTTTTTGAGATAAAGGATCTTTACGCCTTTTACGACGAACACGCCGCGTTACAAAGTATAAACCTCAAGATACGGGAGAAACGCATAACAGCGATCATGGGACCTTCGGGGTGTGGAAAAAGTACCCTGCTCAGATGCTTGAACAGGCTCAACGACTTGATTCCTGGCTTTTCTTTGAAGGGTCAGATCTTGTTCAGGGGACAGGATATATATCAGATAAAAGATCTCACAGAATACAGAAGAAGAGTTACCATGGTCTTTCAGAAGCCCAATCCTTTCCCAATGTCGATCTTCGATAACGTCGCTTACGGTTTGAGAATACACGGCATCACGAAGAAGAGCATCTTGAAGGATAAAGTTGAGCAAGCCTTGCGAATGGCGGCGCTGTGGGACGAGGTGAAGGACAAACTCAAAAAGCCAGCGGTGCAACTTTCAGGTGGTCAGCAGCAGAGACTGTGCATCGCCAGGGCGTTGGCTGTAGAGCCTGAAGTTTTGTTGCTGGATGAACCCACCAGCGCACTCGATCCGATAGCCACCACAAAGATCGAGAGGTTGCTCGAGGAACTCGCCCAGCAGTACACGGTGGTCATAGTAACACACAGCATGGGACAGGCACTCAGAATAAGCGACGAGGTGGTGTTCCTGTACGAGGGTCGGCTCATAGAGTACGGTGAGACGTCCACGATCGCGAAGACACCGAAACACGAGGTCACAAAGCAGTTTTTGACGGGTAAAATAGGCTGAGGAGGAAGAAAGACGTGACTGAGAGGACTTTACATTACGAGAAAGAAATGCTCTTTCTGAACAGCAAGTTGGTGGAATTCGTTGATAGCGTGGAAGACCTTTTCGAAAAAACGCTTTACGCCGTTCAGTCGGGCGATGAAAAGATCATAACAGAAATAGAACAGATGGACGACTACTTCGACGAACTCGATCTGACGATTCAGTCGACAGCATTCGATGTGATCGCCAAGTATCAACCGCTCGCGGAAGATTTGAGGTTTGTCGTCGCGATGATAGGTCTCTCGATTGATTTGGAGAGAATTGCGGACGAATGTGTCAACATAGCGCAGTTGAGCAGACATGTCCAGAGGAGCCTGGAGACTTTCTCGAGTTGGGAGACCCTCAATCAAATGATCAGAATCATCAGCGTCATGCTCCAGCAAACGGTCGATGCTGTGAAGCACAAAGATCTTGACCTTGCGATCAAGGTGTGGAAGAGGGACGATGACGTGGATAAGCTTCACAACCAAGGCCACGAAGCTCTCATCGAATTGGCCTGCCACGAAACCAATCCAAGAATGATGAGGGTTTATCTGGAAGAAGCCTTCTTGATAAGGCATCTGGAACGCATCGCAGACCATTTGACGAACATTTGCGAAAAGCTTTACTTCATGGAGACTGGAGAGCAGCTGAAGAAGATAATGAGGCCCAACCACTGAGCAAAATTCGCTCAGACGGCTCGTAAGTTCTCACCTCACCGCTTGCAGGCTTTACCAAGTCGTAACTCACACTTAAGCCAGCCTCAAACAACCGGATTTAGCATTTAGTTGATGATTGATGCTTTTTTCACAAGCGGGAGGTGGATCGAATGGCAAAGTACCAGGTGAACAAGTCCATCGATGTTCGTGGAGAAGTTTGTCCGATACCAGATGTTGAGACAAAGCGTGCTCTCAAGGACATGAAGCCTGGAGAGATCCTCGAGGTATGGATCGATTATCCTCTCTCCAAGGAAAGGATTCCAGAGACGGTGAAGAAGCTCGGGCACGAAGTTCTCGAGATCGAGGAAGTCGGCAAGAGCGAATGGAAGATATACATCAAAGTGAAGGGCTGAGAGGAGGTAGAGATCATGGTCTGGACTGGGCTCTTGATAGGTATCATTTTCGGCGTGATCCTTCAGAGAGGTAGAATCTGTTTCAATTCAGCCTTCAGGGATGTTCTGATCTTCAAAGACAATTACCTCATGAAACTTGCCGCCTTGGCGATAGCACTTCAATCGATCACGTTGTTGCTCTTCGCTCAGTTGGGTGTTATAAAGCTTGCCCCAATGCCCCTGAACTGGGTTGCGAACATCGTGGGTGGTTACGTCTTCGGACTAGGAATGGTCCTCGCCGGTGGCTGTGCCTCTGGTGTCACTTACAGGATCGGTGAGGGCATGACCACGTCTTGGTTGGCAGGATTGATCTTCGGTCTGACCGCGCAGGCTACGAGCAGTGGTTTGTTCTCGAACTGGATGAAGTGGCTCGGGAATTTCAACGTGACAGTGAAACCCAACAGTTCCGTGTATGCCTCCAAGGTTGGGCCCACCTTGGCCACGATCTTTAACGTGAATCCTTGGATCGTCACACTCATTGTCGCCGCACCCTTGATTTGGTACGCCTTCGGAACGAAGACATCCCAGCGCGAGACAAAATTGAACTGGATATGGGCCGCAGTACTGATCGCGATCCTTCAACCCATAGCTTGGTGGGCGAGTGCCGCCGCTGGTAGAAACTATGGCTTGGGCATCACAGGTGGTTGGACCAACATACTGTCCGTCTACACCGCCAACAAGCAGCTGAACTGGATCGGTATCGAGGTGTTAGGTATCATCATAGGAGCCATGATTTCCGCAATCGCCACCAAGGAGTTCAAGCTCCGCATGCCGAAGGACCCGAAGACCTATCTGCAAGTGATGGTGGGCGGAGCGCTCATGGGATTCGGTGCGGCAACAGCGGGCGGCTGCAACATAGGTCATTTCCTGACTGGTGTTCCCACGCTCGCGATCTCGTCCATCGTGAGTTCGATCTTCTTCATTCTCGGGAACTGGACGATGGCTTGGCTTTTGTTCGGTAGGGAGAGATGAGCGGTGAAGATAACGATTCAGGTGATGGTACCTCCTTACACGTACGAAGATTTGGACACAGCACTCAAGATAGCAGAAGCAGCTGCAGAAAGGGGACACGAGGTTAACCTGTTTCTCTTCGCAGACTCAGTGTTGTGCATCAACAAGAACATCAAGCCGTTGCGGATAGATAGAAACATCCCCAGCAAGATCAAAGAGATGATCGCGGCGGGTAAGATCAAAGTCGACATCTGCGGTATATGCATGGATTACAGGGGTATCACTACAGACATGATCGTGGACGGCGCCAAACCCAGCGGATTACCCGAGCTCGCACAATTGCTCGCGACCAGCGATCGTTTCATAAACCTCATGGCTTGAGGTGATGGATGATGAAAAAGCTCTTGTTCGTTGCCTACCAATCACCTGTTGGTAGCATTTGGGTGAACGAGGCTTTCAGAACCGCTTTCGGTATGTACGGTGAAGATTTAGAGCCCGCCGTGCTCTTGCTGGACGAAGCGTGCGTCGCAGTTTCCAAGAACACGAAACCGGAACTGCTTGGTCTACTCCCGCTTTCTATCTGCCACAGGTACATAAAGAATTACGGCACACCTGTTTATGTTGTGAAAGAAGATCTCGAGAAGTTCAGGGTGAAAGAGATCGATGAAAACTTTGGAGCAAATGTTGTCAACAAAGATCAACTTTCCGAGCTCTTGCAACAGTTCGATCACGTCATCTTCATGTGAGAGGTGATGAACGTGGCTTTGATCATTGTCAAGTATGGTCCAAACAATCCTGCGGAGCGTATAAAACTTGAGAGCGCCACAGAGAACGATGATGTCATACTTCTGCAAAATGGTGTATACTGGATTTTGCAGAACGTGAAAGAACACACGAAAGCAAACGTGTACGCGCTGAAGGATGACTTTCTGGCTCGCGGCTACGATGAGTCAAATTCGAACGTTCCACTGATAAGCTATGCACAATTAATCGAGCTTATTGAGAAACATCCCAAATCGATTGGCTGAGACTTCATGCAATGATGAGCGCGCGGGCCAAAAGCCCGCGCTTTTTTGGAATGGAGTGATCAAATTTGGGCAACAACGAGCTGGTGGGGTTCTTCAAGTTGCTCGCGAACCAGAGACGACTCGAAATACTAATGCTCTTGACCGAAGGGTGTATGACGGCGAACGAGGTCGCGAAGAGTTTGAAAATGGATATATCAACGGCTTTCAGATATCTCGATCAGATGGCTCGAAAAGGTCTTCTGAGGGTCATTCACACTAAGGAAGGCGACAGGTTTGACCTTGCCTCGGAGCACATCATGCACATTCTCGAAGAAGTGTCCGTGTGGTTGAAGGAGTCAGGAAAATTCGAAGGAAATGCAGTTTTTCATTACATTCTTGACGCGAAGGAACTACCAAGACCAGACCTCGTCTTGGACATGCGCGGCGAGATGTGCCCGATACCTGATCTTCAAACAAAAAAACAACTGACGCAGATGCAACCGGGCCAGAAACTCATGGTGGTTCTGGACTATCCAATATCGAAGGAACGAATATTGAACTACTGCAGGAAATATGGATACAGAGTGTGGATCACAGAGAAAGGTGCCGAGTGCACGCTCTGCATACAAAAGCCTGTCGAAGAAGGAAACAACGAAAGGCCATCGTGAACGTGCCGCGGTCACTTCACTTCGATTTGAGAAAACTCAATATCTCACCAAGATCGGGAAGCTGTCTGATGGGATACACCTTGAACCAGACGATCTTTCCTTCTTCGTCTATCAGTATGTTTGTCCTTTCGGAAAAACCATCCTTTTCTCGGAAGATGCCGAACGCTTTGGCAACTTCTCCGTGAGGCCAAAAGTCTGAAATTATGCGCAACTTTTTCAATCCCAACGATTCTGCCCAAGCTTTCTTACTTGGAACAGGATCGACGCTGATGCCAATCGGTAGGACGTTCAGACTCTGAAATTCTTCGTACGCGAGTTCCAAAGATTTCATCTGATCCGCACAAACGGATGTCCAAGCGAGAGGGTGGAACGACAACAGCACTTTCTTGCCTCGCAGTTTCGAAAGCTGGATCACGTTGCCATCTTGATCTTTGAGATTGAATTCAGGAGCTATCGAACCAATCGCCAACATGGTGCCCACCTCCACTTATTAAACTTATCTCATGTCTTGCCTCTTCAACTACAGTATAGCACATATTTGTGATGAAATGAAATTAGAAACTTATCCAAGTTGCGCGACTGAAGCATTATTACTGTTGGCACTCAAAACGTCAATGCGGTGATTCGCGTTCAGTGTTACAATAGTTCTGTTCACGAACGGGTATGTGCAGTTTCGGAGGTGTTCTGGGTGGAAACAACGCACAAGGGCGTCGCTACATTGCTTGGCGATCCAAAGAAGGCGATACTGAAGATCTCCGGCCCAATGATGCTTGCAATGTTCATGCAAACGCTTTACAACCTTGTGGATGCGATCTGGGTCGCCGGCCTCGGCCCGAATGCTCTTGCAGCCGTTGGCGGGTTCTTTCCCATATTCATGATCATCATATCTCTCGCGACAGGCTTGGGCATAGGCACGAATGCCGTGGTTGCGCAGAGGATCGGTGCCAAGGACAAGTCTGGAGCAGAGAGCGCAGCGAAGGTGGCTGTCCTGCTCGTGCTCATGCTTGGGGCAGGGGTCACATTTCTCTCTTTGATTTCGATAAAATCTGCGCTCATTTTGATGGGACAAACGGGTGAAGTCCTGACGTTGTGTTTGCAGTATTCGTACATCGTTCTACCCTTCACGATCGTCTTCATGCTGACGAACGTAGCAAACGCAATTCTTCGTGCCGAGGGTGATGCCAAACGGGCCATGATGGTGATCGTCATCGGATCTGTTCTGAACGTGGCGCTCGATCCGATCTTCATCTACCTTCTCAAGTTGGGTGTGGCAGGAGCAGCGTATGCGACGGTCATCTCAGCGGCTGTGAGTCTTCTCATGGCCATGTACTGGTTCTTTCTTCGGAAGGACATGTATCTGGACCTAAGCTTCAGGAAGAACCAACTCGACTTTTCGTTCCTTTGGAAAATCCTTTCTATCGGCATTCCGGCTTCCTTAGCTCAACTTTCTATGTCCATAGCGATTTTCATTCTCAACAAGTTCGCGTCTATCGCTGCTGGAGCGAAAGGTCTCGCCGTCTTCACGAGTGCTTGGAGGATCATAAACTTCGGTACTGTACCGATGCTGGGTATATCTGCCGCAGTTACATCGGTGGTCGGGGCCGCTTACGGGGCTGGGGACATGAACAAGCTCGAGAAGGCTCATTTCTATGCGATCAAACTTGGCTTGATGATAGGAATTTCTGTCATGGCGATCGTGCAGATCTTCTCCAAACAAATAGCGTTCCTGTTCGCCTATTCGAGGGAAGGTAGCATCATATTCAACGACATCGTCAATGCTCTGAGAGCCCTGAGTTTGTTCTTGCCCGGCACACCGTTCGGTATGCTCACCTCAGCTATCTTTCAAGGCATTGGGCACGGTGTGAAAAGCCTCACCGTCACCATCTTCAGAACGATCATACTCCAAGTGTTTTTCTGCTGGTTCTTCGTCAGCCTCATGAAAATCGGGCTCCAAGGTGTTTGGTGGGGCATCGTGATAGGGAACTTAACGAACGCGGTGGTCGCGTTCAGCTGGGGCAAGAGCGTGATTCAAAAGCTGAAAAACAGCAAATGGGTATAATAACCTGGGTGAGGATGCTGACAAAGGAAAGCAATTATATCCCATTCCTTTTCTTGTTGATCAATGTAAAGCTTCTATTGTTCTACCTTTTCACGGTTGGTATCACGCGTGTGCAGAGTTACATCTCAACCTTCTTGTGGTGTTCCCTGCTCTGGTTGGTTTTCAGCACTTTCTTCAAAAAGAAACAGTTTGTGCTGTACTCTGTCTTATCCGTCATGTTCATCGTGGATTATCTCTACTTTCAAAACTTTGGCACATTACCTTCAATCAAGCATCTGCTTTTGTTGCCACAGCTTCCAAAGGTTGGCTCCAGCATAAAGTATTTCTTGAACCCCGTGTCCTTGTCTTTCATTGGGGACATACCGTTGTTGATCTTTCTGGACAGAAAGTTTCTGAAGAATCTCTCCGATCATCAAGAATCGTCACATAGAGACGTCAGGCTATTCATGATGCTCTGCCTTGCTTTCGCTTGCTTTCCAGTTTTTCTGGAGAACTTGAAGCCTATACAGTTCTTCAATAGATATGGTTTGGTGGCGTACCACGTTTACGATCCCGTGTACCTGCTGGCCTTCGAAAAACGCGCTTTTTCGACACCCTCCGCACACACGCAGCCCAAATCCGAGCCGAGCAGGAAAAGTTTTTCGGCCATTGCCAAGAAGAGAAACGTGATCGTTGTCCAGTTTGAATCGTTACAGAACATGCTCCTGCGAAGGACGTACAATGGCCAACCCATAACACCGAATTTGAATGCTCTACTCGAGAAGGATTCTATCTACTTCAGCAATTACTTTCAGCAAACAGGGTCAGGAAACACTGCGGATGCAGAGTTCGTCAGCGTGACGTCGTTGCACGTGCCGGGGGATCATCCCGCGTACGAAGCGTACAGTGAAGTTCAGTTGGACGGGTTAGTTCGAACTCTCAAAACGGCAGGCTATTACACGGTTGCGATGCATGGAAACACGAAGAGTTTTTGGAACAGGGAAAGGGCTTACACATCGTTGGGATTCGATGATTTTCTGAGCTTGGAGGATTTACAGCAAGACGAGATCGTAGGTATGGGGCTGAGCGACTTTTCTCTTTACAGACAGACGGTCGAGGCCCTGAAGGAACTACCCCAACCGTTCTTTGCTTTCATCGTAACCCTGTCCAGCCACACGCCGTTCATCTTGCCACAAGAGCTGAAAGCGCTCACGCTGGAAGGCAAGCACACAGACACGCTGTTTGGGAACTACCTTCAGGCAATCAACTATGCGGATCGTGCGTTTGGATATTTTCTACAACTTTTGAAAGAATCAAGATTGTACGAGAAATCAATCATCGTGGTGTACGGAGATCATGCCGGCCTGTATCCTTTCCACAGGGAGACGAAGCTTTTGGTCGGCGAGTGGTTGAACGAAGAATGCGATTTTCTCAAGGCGTTGAACGTGCCCTTGATCGTTCATGTACCGGGGCTTGGAAAGTGTCACGAGGTGAAGAATGTTGGGGGACAGGTGGATTTCACTCCCACCATACTCAACTTGCTTGGGCTGAAATGCGATTTGAAATTGTACGTTGGGAAAGATCTGTGCGATGACGAAAGCTTTGTGGCTTTCAGACACCATCTGCCGGACTGTTCATTCTTCGATGGCGAAAGGTTCTTCATGGTATCTGAAGACGGTGCAATAAGAAAAAGTGTTGGCTTCGACATGAGAAGGAACGAGCCGATGCCCTACTACGAATTCCTCGATGGATACCAGCGGGCCATCAGGCAGATCGAGGTATCGAGACATTTCTTGGAAAACTTGAAATCGAAAGGACCGGGTAACCTTGAGGCTCGATAGGTACCTCGCGAACAGTGGTGTTGGGACAAGAAGCCAAGTGAAAAAGCTCATAAGGGACGGGCGAGTGAGGGTGAGCGGCAGGATTGTGACGGACCCATCGTTCAAAGTGAAGGAGAACGATGTTGTGGAGTGCCTGAATGAGCGTGTAGAACCACCGCGGCATGTGTACCTTGTGCTTTTCAAACCTGCCGGCTATGTTTGTGACAAAGTCGACGACGCGAATATTTTTGATCTGATAGATCATCCTAGGTCCCGAGAATTCCACGTGGCCGGAAGGTTGGATAGAGACGTCGAAGGTCTGTTGATTGTGACCACGGACGGTTGGTTCACTCATTTGTTGATCGATCCAAAGTCACGCTTAGAGCGAGAGTATCTGGTGTGGGTGGAGGGAAAGATCGACGATGAAATGAAGCGCAGGGTGGAAGTTGGGCTCAAATTGAACCAAGAACGCTTTGCGCCTGCGAAGATCGAAGAGGTGGAAGAAGGACTCGTTAGACTTGTCCTTACCGAGGGGAAATACCACGAAGTGAAAAGAATCATCACAGCGATTGGTTTGAGGTACAAAAGGATCGTACGGACCAGATTCGAAAACATTACGTTGGAGAATCTCGTCGTTGGTGCGTACAGATACCTCAGCGACGAGGAAGTCAAAACAATCGTTCAAATCGCAACGAAGAACAGACTCAAATCACGACAGTTGAAAGGGCTATGAAAAGCTGACCAAAAAAGTACGTGGAGAGTACCATGAAGTTTCTCAACGGAAGCTTCTTGACGAACTTGTCCCAAGCCAGATACGAATCGGAGAACGCGAAGAGTGTTGCACCGATCGGTATCAAGGTTCGTGCGTAGTACATCTCATGCCTTAACACGGCGAAACTCAGTGAAAGCATCGTCGCTATCATGAGTGTGTAGAGGAGAACGGGGGCCTTCATTTTTCCGAGATGGTTTTTTAGAAAGACGTACTGGAACAGAACGATACCGTAAATGAGGGCGAAGATCCACCAGGCACTTACTCCAAAGAGTTTAAAGAAGGCGATGGTGTAGAGTAGATGCGTCGTGAAAAATGCGAGCATGCCTTGAACGAAAAAAGAATTGAACTCCAAAAAGACGTCTCCCATCAAGCTGAAGATCAGTCCCACGAAGATGAGCCATTCTGATCCTTGCGCGTTGAGCATCGCGATGGTTCCAATTAGAGCCGTTGTGAGACCTTTGAAAACGACACACACTCTGGAGAGATTCTTAAGCAAGATCGTGGTCAACATCGAACCCAGAGAAGCAAAGAACAACCACAGAGTTAGCTTGAGTTTCACGTTCTTCCTCCAACTGTACTTTCGTTCAGCATCGTTCCTTGTCCCGGAGGTGGTGCTGTCAACCTCATAGTTGAGATAGCTCACACCGCTCAAGGGTTTGTTTGAAAACATGTGGTTCCATGTGCTCACGTAAACCACAGGCTTACTGTTGAAATAATCAAACTGATCCAATGCCAGCTCCGCTTGATTGTGTAAGTTTTCAAGCTGGAAGTAAGTTTCACTGTCACAAAAGTCGTCGGGAAAATGAATTCGATCTGAATAGACGAAGAAGGTCTCTATATCGTAGAACCTACCCCATTTGTAGAACCTGTACAAATCGTACAGCAAATCCGTCAGAGCGTTTGGATGGTCCTCGTCCCAAAAAACGATCGTGCATTCGATCCTGTCACCGTGATCGTGGACGAAAACTTCCTTGATGCCGTTCTTTCTGTCGAACTCTGGCAAGCGTAATACCAAAGCAAAAGCGTAGAATGACAACAACAAAGACAAAACGATCAGTTTTCTCAAAACCATCACTTCACCCCCAAACACAGTATGTAAGAGATGAGCCCAGCGACCAGAGGTGTTGCAACCCAGGCAAGTACAATGTTCAGGACTATTCGAGGGTTGGACAACTTTGCACCTCTTGCGTATCCCAGACCTATCACCGCCCCAACGATCGCCTGTGAAGAAGAGACGGGAATACCGACGAGGCTGTAGACCCAAACAGTGATTGAATGAGCCAAAACGGCGATCATCCCTGAAAAATGATCCAACGCGATGATACCTTTCCCAACGGTCGCGATGACACCTTTGCTGAAACTGATCATACCCAGACCGATACAAAGACCTCCGATCAAAGCGGCCTCGGTCACGCTCAACAGATTACCAACCAATGCACCAGTCACGTTGGCCACGTTGTTCGCTCCGAGCGCGTAACAACCATAGAAACCGACGAGCCAAGAACCCACCGTTATGAACCTGTCCTGAAGTTGAACCGATCTGATACGACGAAACAGGATGGCCAAGATCTTATACAACAAAAAACTTATCACAGCCGCACCCGTCGGCGTGAGCACCCACACAACAACAAACTTCAACATGGGTGCCCAATTGACGTTTTCAAAGCCGAACCTGAATATGTTGGTTCCCACGATACCACCGAACACAGCCTGAGAAGTCGAAACTGGGAATTTGAGAACTGTCATGATGGTGACCGTCGACGCTGCAGAGAGGACTGCCAAAGCACTGTCGAGCACCAGCCCGGTGGTGATAGCCGAGACGTTCAGAAGGCCTTTCGATCCGCCCACGACCGCCCCGAGGACCACGAAAAGAGAGCCAAAGATCATGGCAGGTTTGTGAGGTATCAACCCGGAGGCAATCGTTGGACCGAAGACGTTTGCTGCATCGTTGGCTCCGAGTGACCAACCTAAGAAAACCGATGGAAGAAGGTACCACCACACATGCCAACACTCCTGTTGAAAGTATTACGATGCTGTAGTAGATTTTACAGAAAAACGGGCTTTCGTTGCAACAGCAAGGTTGTTTCTATAATATCTTGGAGGGATCGAAGATTGATTTACGGAATCATCCTTGCAGGTGGCAGCTCACAGAGGTTCAGAAGAGATACGCCAAAACAGTTCATCGATTTGGCAGGCAAACCCATTTTGCTCTGGAGTATCTCGACGTTCTCAAAGATCAGAGATTTCAGAAAACTGATCATCGTGTTGCCGGAACGATGGTTTGAATTTGGTAAGAAGATCGTGCTCTCACACCTTGAAGATGAAAGATTAGAGTTCGTAGTCGGCGGTTCCACGAGAACCGAATCGCTGCTGAAAGGTCTCGTGTTCGTGAAAGAGAACTATGGAGTGCAGGATGACGACGTGGCAGTGACGCACGATGCAGCGAGGCCCTTCGTGAAGTGCGAGGATATAGTGTCAAGTATCAAGATGTGTGAGAAATCATCGGCTGCGACGCTTGCTTTACCAGCAACTGAAACCGTTGCGATCTGCGAGAAGGACATGATAGTAAACCTCACCGATCGAAAACGCACCTTCATTGTTCAAACACCTCAGACGTTCAAAATAAAGACTTTTCTTGAACTCTTTGAACGACTCACGGAAGTGCAAAGAGCGAGTTTGACCGATGCGACGGGTGTCTTTGTCATGAACAACGTACCCGTATCGATCGTGGAAGGTGGTCCAAGAAACGTCAAAGTTACGACGGAGCTCGACTTGTTGATCGCCGAAGTGATCGCCAGAACTCTTTCAGAGTGAGGTGCGGACGAAACCTCCGTCTACCCTCAGCGTCGTACCGGTTACGTAGGAGGCACGCTCGCTCGCGAGGAAAGTCACAGCAGCTGCGATTTCTTCTGGCTTGCCCAAGCGTTTCACATCGTTTTCCTCGGCCATCTGTTTCATGACCTCCTGTTCGCTCTTCTGCATCCTCGTGGCAGCCTCTTTGATCAGATGCTCGAGTCTCTCGGTCATGGTGTAACCAGGCGCAACACAGTTGAAAGTGATGTTGTATCTGGCGTACTCTCCGGACAAAGACTTCATCAAACCTGCTATGGCCATCCTGAGTGAGTTGGAGAGAAGCAAACGTGGCAGTGGTTCAAAAACCGAGACCGATGTTATGGCGATCACTCTGCCCCATTTTCTTTCAATCATGTCGGGTAAGAAGGCGTTGATCAACCTGACGGTGCTCATGATCAAAAGATCGAAAGCTAAATACCAATCTTCGTCGCGCAGCTCGAAGAAATCCCCGACCTTCGGTCCTCCAGAATTGATGATCAGCACATCCACCTGACCGACGGCCTTCTTCAGCTGCTGTATGTCTTCAGCCTTCGAAAGGTCTGCATCGAAGCCAAAGACCTTCGCAGAATACTGAGTCGCGATCTGTTTGGCGGTCTCTTTTGACTGGTGTCGCGCGACGATGAAGACCGTCGAACCTTCCTTGGAAAACTCCTCTGCAATGGCTCTCCCAATGCCTCGAGTCCCACCGCACACCAGCACTCTCTTGTCCGATAACTTGAGATCCATTCAGTTCACCCCAAGACTATTTTCTCACATCCCAGACAAACTTCCTGATAACAGACCTCTCATGAAGAGCTTTCCAAGAAAGATGTAGACGATGAGCGTCGGGAGGGCCGTTATGAGCGCTCCAGCCATCTGAACGTTCCACTCGACAAAATAGCTGCCGGCCAAATTGTTGAGCGCCACGGTTATTGGTTGAACAATCGGGTTGGGTGTGACGACGAGACCGAAGAGGAAATCGTTCCAGATCGACGTGAACTGCCAAATCGCTGTCACTGCGAATGCTGGACCAGAGAGTGGGAGAATGACTTTGGCGAATATCTTGACAAAGCCAGCTCCATCAATCTTCGCCGCTTCAACGATGTCTACTGGAATGGTGGAATAATAATTTCTGAAGATCAAAGTCGTGATGGGTATTCCATAAACGCAGTGAACGAGAATCAAACCGGGTATACTCCCATAGAGCTTCGTCCTCTGCAGAACTTGCACGAGTGGTATCAGCACGCTCTGATACGGTATGAACATCCCAAAGAGTATGAGGGCAAAAACCAAGTTGGCCCTTCTGAACTTCCATTTCGTCAGGACATAACCGTTCATGGAACCAAGCACCGAAGAGATCAGTGTCGCTGGGATGGTCAGATAGATACTGTTCATGAAGTTTCCCGAAAGGCCCCTCAGACCCTTCGCCTTGTCGCCGTACCAAGCCCTTATGAAACTGCTGAAACTCACTTCCTTTGGTGGAATCCACATCGTTCTCAAGCTTATTTCCTTGAAGCTCTTCAAGCTCGTCATGAGAAGAACGTATATGGGCATAAGGTAGAAAGCAACAAAAACGATCAGTACCAGATACAACATTACCCTGCTCGCTTTCATCTTCTGACCTCCGATCTGATGCTGTACACCAGATACGGAACGATCAAAGCGGCAACGCACAGAAGAAGTATCATCGCTATCGCTGCTCCTTGAGAGAAATAGTTGCCCCTGAAGGTTGTGTCGTACATGAACAGTGCAGGAACATCGCACGAGAAACCGATCCCACTTCCCGTCATAGCGAACACCAGATCGAAAATTTTCAAAGATATGTGCCCAAGTATGATGACAGCACTCAGAGTGACAGGTCTAAGGAGTGGCAGAACGATATATCGGTACAGCTGAAAGACGTTTGCACCGTCCAACTGGGCTGCTTCGTACAGTTCCGTGGGGATCGATCTTATACCTGAAAGATAAAGGGCCATCACGTAGCCCGACATTTGCCAAACGGCAGCAATCACTACCGCTTTGATTCCTATGCTCGGATCGGTGTACCATCCACTCTTCAGAAACCCAAGACCCACCTTTTCCAACAACCAGTTCAGTCCAACGCTCTCCCCACCCGTGCCAGGATTCAGTATCCATCGCCACACCACACCGGTGACGACGAACGACACAGCCATGGGGAACAAATAAACTGTTCTGAAGAAACCCTCGAAGCGAACCTTCCTGTCGAGCAGTATGGCGAGCAACAGCCCTATGCCTATACTCGCGATCAGAAACAGGATCGTGAAAATGAGAGTGTTTTTCATGGATATGATGAATCGAAAGTGCTGAAAAAGCCTGCTGTAGTTACGAAGGCCAACGAAGGTGAAATCTGGGAAGACGTCCCGCCAGTTCACCATCGAAACCCAGCCTGTCCAACCAATGAATCCATAGATGAAGATTCCAACCAGGATCAAAGAAGGAAGAATAAAAAGAATCGCGACGATTCTGTCTGTTTTCACTATTCACCAGCCCTCCGTAAAAACGAAGGGTGGGGGAGCGAGCCCCCACCCTCACGAGTCATCACTGCGGAACGCCCTGAGCCTTGGCTATACTGACGAGAGCTCTCTGGGTTGTCTTCACATCTGGGCGAGCAACGAACAATGAGATGACGTCCTTGAAGTCGGTAACCCAGCTCTCGGATGCTGCCGCTCCATGCATGACGCTCGGCACTATCTCGTGCTTGAGCCAATCTTCCATCGCGGACCTCTGATACTCTGGGAACAAGTTCTTGTCGATGTCCGTCCTGGCGGGGATGGAGCCCTTCTTGATGTTGAACGCAAGCTGTCCTTCTTTGGAACCCAAGACTCTCAGGAAGTTGATCACATTCTCCCTGTTCTTTGCACCCTTTGGCAGACCGAAGCTGTCGGACAGTGCGTCGAATATTCCATCGTTACCGGGTGCAAGGACCCAGCCGAAGTCGTAAAAGTTCTTCGCGTAGAAGTAACCGACCGCCCAGTCACCCATGATGTTCATCGCTGCTTTGCCTTCGACGATCAAAGCGCAAGCTTCGTCCCAAGTTCGAGCAGCATGATCGGAGTTCACATATTGAAGCATCTTGGCAAAGGTTTCAAGCGCATCCGTGACCCTCGGATCCGACCATTTGATCTTACCGTTCCAGAGTCCCCTGTAACCCTCTGCTCCAAGTTTTCCGATCAAAACCGCTTCGAAGGCGTGTGCAGCTTCCCATCCATCCTTGGTACCGAGGGCCAACGGAATGATGCCGTGCGACTTGAGAACCTCGGCAACTTGGAAGAACTCCTCGAACGTCTTCGGTGGTTTGAGACCGTACTTCTCGAAAATCTTCTTGTTGTACCAAAGCACGTTGGCCCTGTGGATGTTGACCGGCACAGACCAATATTCACCGTTGTAAGACACGATGTCCAGAATGCCCTTGGGCATCACTTTGTCCCATCCTTCCTCTTTGTACAGGAACGTGATCGGCTCCATGAACCCTGTCCTGACCCACGTATCGATGAGCTCGTGTCCCGCGTGGACCTGGAACGTGTCGGGTGGATCTCCTCCGAGCATTCTGGTTTTCAGCACCGCCTTTGCCTGTGCACCCGCGCCGCCAGCCACGGTCGCATTGATGATCTCCACACCTGGATACAGTTTACTGTAAATGTTGAAGAGTTCCTGGAGACCTTCCGCCTCTCCACCTGCAGTCCACCAGCTGAAGATCTCGATCTTAGCTGCGAACACTGCCACGACCAGACTCATCGCGATGAGCAGAGCCAACCTACGCCACATAACCACACCTCCCCTTGAGATTTGTGCACCTCACCCTGCCAGATCTTCGATAAGTTTGTTTATCGCCATCACATTGCAACCAAGAAGAGAAGCAGAAACGTTTTTGAACAAGTTGTCTCTAAAAACGATGCCTTGAAGAAAACCGTAATCATCGAGCCTGGCCAGTCGTTCTTGAATTGTAGAACCAAACGTTTCCCAAAAGTTGTTCGTACAACCCCCAAAAACGACCATCCGGGGATTCAGCATGTAACATACGTTCCTAAGCACGATGGCCAGATTATCGAGAAATTCTTCTAGCAGTTCTTTGGCAGTTCTATCTCCTGAAAACCAAGCTTTCTGCAATTTGACAAACCTATCTTTGAGCGTCCCTCCTTCCTCTATATTCTTCCATTTTTCAAAATTTTCTAGCAGATTTGCGATGGACAAGAGCTTCTCCACTTCCACGAGCCCATCGCAGATACGAAGCAGTGTGTGACCAATCTCGCCGGCGGCGGAGTTCATGCCTCTGATCATTCTCCCGTTTATGAAGATCGCACCACCCACGCCTTCTCCAAGGTACAAGAAAAACGCGTTCGATGAGTTCTTGATATCACTCGAATAGAAAGACTCGGCAAGCAACGAAAGCTTCGAATCGTTCTCCACCATTATTTCAAAATCCTTTTCCCCGAACACTTCCTTGAAATCTATGTTCTTCCACTTCAGATTGGGTGCGTAGCACAACTTACTGGTGCGTGCGTCTATTGGTCCTCGCAAAGTACTCTTTCTGCTCGATCAGCCCCTCTCTCAGCAGTTCATCGATCATACGCCAGATGGCACTGCTCGCAAGACCCGTTTTCGTGACCAAGTTCGTCCTGCTGCATGGACGGTGTTCCAGCAAGTAGCTGAGGATCATCTGTTTGTTCATGCTTTTCATAGCTCTTGGATCCAGTTTCCTGATGTTTTTCACTTGGTTTTCCCTCGCGCTCGCAGATGTGGGTAAATCTTTCTCGAAAAGATAATCCCTTATATAATGAACCAGGTTTAACCAAAACATGCAAGTCTCGTCATACCCGATCGTGGAACTGTAAGACCAGATTTCCACTTTCTGATCCTGCTACGCTACCTCGCCCGTAATTTTTCGCTCCATTGCTCGTGATTTCTCACGTTTACTCTTTTTTATGGAATCGCTTCGACAGCAACAAACAGAACGACTGAGGGAGAAAAACACGATGACACAATCAATCAACGAGGAGGCTTGCGGCGTGATAGAATCGATTTGAGCAATCTTTCGGTGGAGGGTTTCCTGCATGGACAAGATCGCTTTCGTGGTGGACAGCACTGCCGATTTTCCGTTGGGTTGGAAGCCACCTTTGGATTTGTACAAGTTGCCGCTCCGTGTCATCATCGATGGGAAAGAATACCGTGACGGTGTGGACATCGATGCGGACAAGCTCTGTTCACTCATGAAAGAACACCACAGCGTTTCAACCTCGCTACCGAGCGCTGAGGATATAATCAAGTTGTTCGAAGAGATAAAAAACAAGTACGATCAAATCTTTGTCGTAACGCTTTCACAGAAACTGAGTGGCACCTACAACGCGATCAGAATGGTCATCGAGAATTTCAATCTGCGAAACTTCCTCCTTTTCGACTCGAAAGCCGTCAGTGGAAAGATCTTCTACATCGTGGCGAGACTCATGAAAGATGTCTTGAACGGCAAAAGAATATCTCAGCAAAACGTTATCGACTACGGGAGAGAGTGCGAGATGTTTTTCTTGCTCGAATCTCTCGAGTACCTCAAAAAAGGAGGAAGGATCGGAAAGTTGTCGCTTTTCCTTGGAAAGTTGCTGCATCTAAAGCCCGTTCTGAAGATCAACAGAGAGGGAGAGGTGTCCAAAGCAAGCGTTGGGATGAGTCAAGAAGACGCCATAGCGAAACTCGTCAACATGGTAGCGTCTTTTGTTGAGAAGGTTCCCAACTACGTTTTGTACGGTGGCTACGGTGCGATCCACATGAAAGAAAAGGTTGAACAGATTCTGGCGAAGTTCAAAAGGTGCGACGGCATCGCGAGGGTCGGTGCGACGGTGTTGGCACACACGGGTCCGGAAGTGCTCGGCGTTCTCGTGGGCAAAGCTTTTTGAGGCTGGAGAGTGTGATCAGGCTTCTGAGAAATGCGCAGGCTTCCATTTATCAAAACAGTTGAGAGTAACACTTGTTTCTAAGATGAGCGAAAGAACAGCTGTCAGAGGTACCGATCTCGGAAACCAAGGAACACAAAAATGAATCTTCGTCCGAGCGTGGTATGTGTTTGGTGGGCGAGATGATGTCACTGGGCGCCTTTTGCGGTTTTAGCTGTCGAGACGGCGAGTACTCACTCAAGAGAATCTTCTCAGGATGTACTCTTCAAATATGGGATCGATGATTTCGTAGTTTCCACGGGAGAGCTTTTCGACAAATCCAAGTTCGATGAGTTTTTTCACAGTCTTGTTCGCGATGCTCGGATTTGGAATCTCAAACTCTCGGAGTGCCTCAATGCTGAAGATATCTTTGTTGCAAGCGATCATGATTAAGACCTTGCGTACATATTTCTGCCCTAGCATATCGAGTGTCATATCGTAGGTGTGTCTTTCACGAGATATGAGTTGATTCAGTGCCTCGCCTAAATCCTTCTCCGTCGCTTCCTTCAAGCACGTGTTCCAAAGTTCATAAGCCATGATTTGAACATAGTACGGATGACCTTTGGTGATTGCACAGAATCTTTCCGCAATGCTGGATGAAATATGTTTGCCAGAACCTTCGAACTTTCTCACCAGGTAATCGGTTACCTTTTCTTTTGGTAGGAAGGAGCTCAGATCAAGTTTGACTCCGCAATGATACATGAGACCTTTTGACTGGAAAAAGAGCTCTTCTATCATGTGCCGTATCGAACCTGAGAACACAAAGATCACATTTGGTGTGGTTTGGAAAAATCCTCTGATCGAGCCTGGAAGTTTTTCAGAAACCGTTCTGTACGCTTGAAATTCATCGATACAGACGATCAAAGGCGCCAGGAGGTCCCCGAGTTTTTCGAGTAATCTATAACTCTCTGAAAGAAGCGATTCTTCGTCAATATCTTTTCCAAGAGTGAAGCTCAAACCGTCTGTACCGATGGAGAAGCTCACATACCTTGAGAGATTCTTTAGATACTCTCTTATGAACTTCACAGGGTCATTCAGTTTGAGCAGCTCGAAAGATTTCGAAATCATCTTTGCGCAAAGATCTCTCACTGAAATCACGCTCAGAAGATCGAGATAGATGCACTGAAAACCGCTTTCAGCAACGAATTTTTGAAGAAGCCATGTCTTACCGAATCTCCGTGGTGCAACCACAACAACATTGTTTCCACTTTGAACAGCACTCAAAAGTTGTGAGTACTCTCTTTCTCTGTCTATGAAGCAATCTGGATCGTAGTGCCTTCCGAATCTGAAAGGGTTCACAACAGCACCTCCTGGGGACATTATACCTCACGGGTATAATAAGTTTTGACCCATTTGGTTAGTAACTTTTTGGTACAAAGGTTGATAAATGAGAACTTCTTTCACTGCGAGGGACGAAACACATAACTTGATGATCATCCTGCGCCTAAGCAAATGTGCATTCTATAGTAATTAGCAAACAAATCTTTGCCCGAGCGCTGGTGTACGCTTCTGTAGCGTCAAATGTCAACATCTCGTGTATTTTACGGTTTTGGATGCGGTAAAGCCCAGTTGCTCGTCAGAATATGGTTTTTTCAATATTTGACGAGATTTCCACAACGCATCTCTCAGCTTCAGACTCGTTGACATCTGTGTTAGAATAAATTTAGCTATTCTATCCTGAAGGGAGTGTGCCAAATGAAAAGGTTACTGGTTGTTGCGATCGCGCTTTTGGTCATCGTAACACAAGCTGCCACGTTCTTGACCATCGCCACTGGTGGCACGGCGGGAACTTACTATCCTCTCGGTGCAGGCATGGCTGACATCTGGAACAAGAACATCAAGGGTATGAACGCGATGGTACAGTCCACCGGTGCATCGGTTGCGAACATCAACCTACTCAGGAACAGGGAAGTAGACCTCATATTCGTTCAGAACGACGTTGCCTTCTACGCGTACAACGGAGTAGAGCTTTTCAAAGAACCGTTCCCACAGTTGAGGGGGCTGGCAACGCTCTACCCTGAGACGGTCCAAATCGTTGCACTCGCCGACAGAGGAATAAACAGCGTTTACGATTTGAAGGGCAAGAGGGTCGCCGTGGGTGCCGCCGGAAGTGGTACTGAGGTGAACGCGAGGCAGATTTTGGCAGCGGCTGGAATCACCTACAAAGACATCAAGGTGCAGTATTTGAGTTTCGCAGAAGCGGCGAGCAATCTGAAAGATGGAAACATCGATGCCGCATTTGTCACCGCGGGACATCCGACGGCGGCTATCGTGGATCTTGCGGCAGTCAGAAAGATCGTGCTTGTTCCAGTCGCAGACGAGATCATCGCATCTCTGCAGAAAGATTATCCATTCTATGTGAAGATCGTTGTTCCGGCCGGTACTTACAAAGGCGTCGATACGGATGTTGTCACTGTTGCCGTCAAGGCGATGCTCGCGGTCAGAGCGGAGATGCCGGAAGATCTTGCTTACCAACTGCTCAAGACTATGTATGCGAACCAAAAGAGGCTGATCGAGGCCCACGCAAAAGGTGAACTCATAATCCCGGAAACTGGTAAGGAAGGTATGTCCATACCGCTGCATCCAGGTGCGGAAAAGTTCTTCAAGGAGATGGGACTCTAAACGGTGAAGGCGTTCTTGCTCTGTGCCTTGCTGAGTCTCCTGTCGTGTCACTACGTTTTGGTCGTTGAAAGGCAAGGTCAGGTGATCTTTGAGAAAATTTTGTGCGACGGTAAGTTCACCATCGTGTTCGTTCATTCGGTGGAAAAGACGTTGGTGGAAGAATGTTTCACTATCGAACCTGATGGATCATTGATCTTCTTCGAGGCGCGGTACACTTCGTATGGGGCAGGTCTACCTTCAGACGCGGAGGGAGGATTCGCTTACGAAAATGGTAAATTCGTTTTGAAGCTTCACAGAAGATTCGAGCGGATCACCCTCCGCGTTTCTCATATTGAAGGTCATGGCATACTGTTCAGCGATGGTACAGTTTGGTTCAAAGACATAGCGAACGTCAACGATGCATTGACGATCTACGTGAAGGTTCTACCTTCTCTGAAGTTGAAAATCTTTTGAGGAGGAATCATTGTGAACAACGAAAAGAACATAACTGATCAAGCGAAGGAGATACTCGAGAAGTACGATAGAGAGGCACGTTACAGAAGTTTTAGAAGTTTCATGGCGAAGGTTGTGGCAGCCATAGCGATAACCTTCTCGGTGTTCCAGATCTACACGGCCGCCTTTGGTGTGCTGGACGCAATGATACAGCGCTCGATTCATCTGGCGTTCGGTTCCTGCTTGATCTTCCTGCTCTATCCGGCGAGCAAGAAATGGCCAAGGGACAGGTTGCACTGGTTCGACTTGCTGCTCGCGATCGGTGCACCTCTGACAACGATGTACATAGTTGCGAACTACAAAGCACTCGTCATGAGAGCAGGAACGGCGACCAGGGTGGACTTCATCGTTGGAATTTTGGGGATCGTGCTCGTTCTGGAGGCGACACGCAGAATAGTAGGTTTACCGATAGTGATCGTCGCACTCACTTTCATCCTGTACGCACTTTATGGAAGATACGTTCCAGGCATCATGGCTCACAGGGGCATTTCGTTGCAGAGACTCGTCGGACATTTGTTCTACACGACGGAAGGTATCTTTGGAATACCGCTCGGCGTTTCTTCGACGTTCGTCTTTCTGTTCATCCTGCTCGGTGCGTTCCTCGAGAGGACAGGACTCGGACAGCTCTTCATAGACATCGCGAACGCGCTTGCAGGATGGGCTACAGGCGGACCAGCTAAGGTCGCGGTCTTCTCAAGTGGCATGATGGGCATGATAAGTGGTAGCAGTGTTGCGAACGTCGTCGGAACTGGTACCTTCACCATACCCATGATGAAGAAACTCGGTTACAAGCCAGAGTTCGCCGGCGCAGTCGAGGCAACCGCATCGACGGGTGGACAGCTGATGCCACCCATCATGGGAGCCGCGGCTTTTCTGATGGCAGAATTCACCGGTATCGCTTATTCGAAGATAATAATTTCTGCCGCCATACCGGCAGCTCTCTATTACTTCGGTGTCTGGATGGGAGTACACTGGGAAGCAAAGAAACTGGGCCTCAGAGGTCTTTCAAAGGAAGAGCTTCCGAAGATGAGAAAGGTTCTGCTGGAAAGAGGCCATCTTCTGTTTCCGCTGGTCGCGATCATCTATTTGTTGGTGACAGGTTTCACACCGATGAAAGCCGCGTTGTACGCGATGGTTTTTTCTGTAGCCTCATCGCTCATCAGAAAGAGTACGAGAATAAAACTGTCGGACATCCCGGCGGCGCTCGAAGCTGGTGCAAGGGGAGCGCTGAGCGTCGTCGCAGCAACCGCTTGCGCTGGAATAATCATCGGTGTGGTGACGCTGACAGGCATAGGTTTGAAACTGGGGACCGCGTTGGTCGATCTGGCGCGCGGAAATCTCCTGGTGACACTCTTCTTCACCATGCTGACATCACTCGTGCTTGGCATGGGAGTGCCCACGACGGCGAATTACGTCATCACTTCAACGATCGCCGCACCTGCGTTGCTCAGGCTCGGGGTGCCAGTCCTTGCAGCGCACATGTTCGCCTTCTACTTCGGTATCATTGCGGATGTCACACCACCGGTTGCACTCGCTGCAATGGCGGGCGCCGGCATAGCGAGGGCGAATCCCATGAGAACAGGCTTGACAGCTTCGAGGCTTGCGATCGCGGCGTTCCTCGTCCCTTATGCATTTGTTCTCTCACCTCAACTGCTCCTTGTGAACGTTTCTAACCCAGTGCAAGTGATCTGGCCTTTGTTGACATGCGTCGTTGGTTTGTTCTCGCTCTCGGGAGCACTGTCTGGTTATCTGCTCGGCAATCTCGCAGCGTGGGAGAGAGCCTTCTATGGAATTGGCGGCGTTTTGCTTGTCGAACCGAGTGGCTACACCGACCTGATCGGTTTGGGTTTGATCGCGGTTGCGTTCCTATTCCAAAGAGCGAGAATGCGATTGACGAAGAAAGCTTGATCAATGAAATTCTTTCGGGTTTGGCGGCGTTGCCGCCAAATTTTTTTGTGATGTTGCCGATAATAAATCGGAGGTAACGAAATGAGGATAGAAAATTATCACGTGACGATGGTTTCGATGAACAGTCATGAGCGTTTGGTGCAAAGGCATGAGCGGCTCCAGATCGTTCGTGTCGTACAGCGAGAACCAGCGAAGATAGAACCAGCCAAACTCGAAATCAAACTCAGCGAAAAGGACAAAGCGAAACTCAGGTTGATAAAAGCGATCTTGGAGAAGCTCACGGGACGAAAGGTCAGGCTTTTCTTGTTGGAACTCTCCGAATCACAGCATTCGGAAGAGATGCAAGCGGAGGTCACGAGAACTCAGTTTGGTGTCATCTACGAGCGGAGCGAGTACGAGAAGGAAAGTCAGTCGACGGACTTCTCTGCGAAAGGTTTCGTTGAAACGAAGGATGGTCGAAAGATGGAATTTGAGATCAACTTTCATTTCAGTAGGACGGTCGAGAAAAGCGAAATTTTAAGATTCGTGAGTGGGAATTTACAAGATCCGCTGGTTCTGAAGTTGGACGAAGCGCCTCTGGAGTTCTCAGACAAGAAACTGACATTGGATCTCAATTTGGACGGTGTGCCAGACGAAGTTCGCTTGCCAAGGAATGCTATGTTTTTGGTACTCGATGCCAACGCGAATGGAAGGCTGGACGATGGCCGTGAGTTGTTCGGTCCTTTGATGGGTCATGGTTTCAAAGAGCTGGCCATGTACGATGAGGACAAGAACAACTGGATCGACGAATCTGACAGCATCTTCGTGAAACTGAGAGTTTTGAAGGTGAACCAAGACGGTTTCGAACTTGTGCCTTTGCTCGATGCCAACGTTGGAGCCATTTACCTCGGTTCTGTGAGAACACTTTTCAGCCTTTACGACGATGGAGGAATCTTGGGCAAACTCGACTCCAGCGGCATTTACCTAACGGAAGATGGTCGCGTGAGGACGATCCACCAGCTCGATTTGAAAGTCTAAGTTTAGATCACGAAGAGTTCCTTTTGAACGTAGCATACCGCACCCATCACGACACCGAGCTCTGCAAGCTCTGCTCTTTTGAACTGAACGTGTTCGAGTATTTCTGCAGGGACCGCCCTGGAAATCACAGGTTCGATCCTGGCCAAGATCTTCTCGTACTGGTTGTAACCGATCCCACCAGACAAAACAACGACGTCTGGATCAAGCAAACACACCGCGTTCGCTATCGCGAGTGCCAAATGCTCGCACGCGATGTCGAAGAACTCGTTGAAATCTGGATGTGACTCGAGCTCGTCAAAAACCTGTTTCAAAGTGGTTTGGATCTTTCTCTCCTCGAGGAACCGCTCGAACGTGTACCCAGAGAACCACCTCTCGAGTCTACCAAAGCGATATTCGAGATCTTTTTCTGCAGACCAATCCGTCACAAGATAACCCATCTCACCCGCCATACCCCTCGAGCCTGTGTAAAGGGTTCCGTTCAATATCAGGCCCGCCCCAGTACCCGTGCCGAGAGATACCAAGAGAACGTTTCCCAAACCCTTGGCGGCTCCTTTCCACATCTCGCCAAGGGCGTTCAGTGTGACATCGTTTTCGACAAACACGGGCACACTAAATTTTGCTTCAAGCATCGTCTCAAGTGGAACATCTCTCAAATCGAAAGCTGGCATGTATCTAACTTTTCCCGTATTTCGATCACAAGTACCTGGTACACCCACACCGATACCGAGCAGTTCGTACTCGTCAAAGTTCATATCCGTGAGTAAACTCGATATTTGGTTTATCAAATCGTCAGCAGATCGAATTTCTTGAATCTTTCTCTCGATCTTGCACTTCAAGTTACCATCCAGATCAGCTAAACCGGCCCGTATCTTGCTTCCACCAACATCAACACCTACAACGAAACGCCAATTTGGGTTGAACTCGAGTAACGTCGGACGTTTTCCGCCTCTCGCAGTGCTCTTACCTTTTTTTGATTCCTTCACAATGCCTTCCTTGATCAATTTTTCTACAGCTTGCGAAACCACAGGCTTACTCAAACCAGTTCTGATGGCTATCCTTGCTCTGGATATCGGTCGAAACCGTCTTAAGCACTCGAGGACCTTGGCTTCAGAATTTTTCAGGGTTAGTCTGCTTTTCGTCATTCCTTCACCGCTCCTTTGGCGAGCCCCTCGATCAAGAAGTTCTGGAACAGGAGTGCAAAGATTATCGGTGGAACCATCGAAACGATACCCGCAGCACACATGAGTGGATAATTGGTGTAAAAGCGGCCCATGAATTCAGAGATGCTTATGGGCAAAGTCTTTGCTCTCAAGCTCGAAGTCAAAACCAAGGCAATTATGAATTCGTTCCAAGCCGAGAGAAAGACGAATATGCCCGAAGTGAAGAGGGCAGGCTTGGCCATGGGAACCAAGATCTTCCACAGGACTTCGACATAACCACAGCCGTCGATTATCGCAGCTTCTTCAACCGACACGGGCAATCTCCTGAAATAAGAACTCATGATCCATATGGCGAAAGGCAAGTTCAATGCGATGTATATCACAGCAAGGGATGCTTTGCTATCGAGCATGCCAAACCGAGCCAGCGATAGGTAGATGGGTATCACGAGAATGACAGGCGGCAACATCTGTGTCAAAAGTACGAAAAAGCTTATGTATTTTCTCAACGGTACTCTCAATCTCTCTATCGCGTAGGCGGCGAGGATAGCCAAGAGAAGAGTTACAACAGTGACACTGACACCGATCGTCAAGCTGTTGAGAAGTGCCGTCCGAATTTGTGAAGCAACACCATAGATACCTTGCGTCAAACCCAGAGCTTCCCTATAGTTCTTCAAAGTTGGTCTTGGAGGAAACCAGCCACGAGACGTCTGCTTCAGATCGACGTCGAGTGAGAGGCTGGTCGCGAAGGTCCAATAGATGGGAACGACGGAAACGAAAACTGCAGAGAAGACCACAACGAAGATCAAAATTCTGTGGACTTTAAGATTCACTCTTCACCCGCCTCCGTTGCAAAGATTCGTCTGAAGAGAAGCACTATGAGCGTGACTATGCCGAGGAGCACATAGGACATCGCCGTCGCACGACCGAATTTGTAGGATTCGAAAGCGGTTCTGTAGATCTCGTACGAAACGACGCGTGTTCTTCCAGCAGGTCCACCGCCAGTCACAGCGTACACCAGCTCAAAGAGTTTGAAAGTGAGGATCGTTTTCATCACCAACAGTAGCTGCGTGAAAGGCTTCAACAAAGGCCACGTTATGTGTAAAACTTGCTGCGTCCGAGTAGCACCATCTATCCGTGCCGCTTCGTATAGCTCATCCGGTATGGACTTCATCCCACCCAGATAGATAATCGTGGCGAAAGCCGTTCCTTGCCACAAATTTGCCAGTATGAGTGCCCACAGAACTAGTTTCGGGTCGGTCAACCAGTAAACGCTCTTTCTTATGAACCCAAGGCTGAGGAGCGTTTGATTTATGAAACCATAATCGGCGTTAAATGCCCACTTCCAAATCAAAGCGTGAACAATCGGGGGCAAAACGTAGGGGAGCAAGATCGCTCCTACGACTAAAGATCTGAGTCGGAATATGCGGTTGAGCGCGAGCGCGGTTATGAAACCCAGAAACATCCCCACAGTGATATCGGCGAGCACGAAGTACAAGGTGTTGAGGAAAGATCTCCACCATGATTCATCGAGAATGACCGACAGATAGTTCTCGAAGCCGACGAAGCTCGTTATCACTCTTCCAGCGAAGAAACGAACGTTGAACAGACTCAGATAGAATGCGTGCGCCAGTGGGAAAGCGAGGACCAAAGACAATATCACCAAGGATGGGGTCATCAACAGATAGCCGATCATTCTTTTGTGTCTTTCCAAGGCTGTCTCACTCTCTTTTTGAGGATCAAAAGGGTGGGGCCTGGGCCCCACCCTTCCGATCATTTCTTCCTTCCTTTTTCGTACTCTGCTCTTATCTTTAGTGCAGCCTGTGCAGCTGCATCGAGCGCTGCCTTCGGTGATTTTTGCCGTGTCAGTGCCTTGTGCAGTTCCTCCTGCAGAACGTTGGAGAATTCCAGATACCAAGGTACCCTCGGTCTATGCACTATGTACATGGCCTGTTCGTACATCTTGTCCAAACCTCTGACTGCATTCCTGAACTTGGGATTCTCCCAAACAGATTTCCACCTCGGCACGATACCCGCCTTCAGCGCGGCATCGAGGGCACCCTCTGGTCCTGCCAAGAACTTTATGTACTCGAACGCTTCCTTGGGATGCTTCGTTCCGTAAGATATCGCCCAACCCATAGGACCAGAGACGCTGTAAGGATGTTTGCCATCCACGGAGGGCATCAAACCTATCTCCCATTGACCGACACCGTTCGAGATCTCGGGATTGTCGAGGTCCACCAACGGGATTCCCCACATCATGCCGAAGGCGATGTCGTTGTTGTAGATGGCTTTGTAAACCTCCGTTTCAGTCCAACCGAGCGATGCCGGGTTCACGATCTGATGCTTGTAGATCATGTCGACCATGAATTGGAGAGCCTGAATCCCCTTCTCATCGTTGAAAACGGGATTCAAGTTCTCGTCGAAGAACTTACCACCGAAGCTCGAGAGGATTGCCACAAAATCACACACCAAGGATTCTTTTTGGGCCCAGGACCAAGCCGTGGCATACTTCACGATTCCAGCCTCTTGGAGTTTCTTAGCCAGTTCGACAACGCCATCCCATGTCTTGGGGAATTCGTTGTAACCAACTTTCTTGATCATCTCTCTGTTGTACACGAACGATTTCCACTCCGAAATCCATGGCAGGCCATACCACTTTCCCTGATAGGCCATGCCCTCCAGCGCAAAGGGTACAGCGTTTTTCTTCAGATCTTCTGTCAGCCACTCGTCGATGGGCAGCACCCAGCCGTTCTCAACGTAGAAAGGTACTTCGACGCAGTCGATGATGAAGATGTCGTACTGACTGCCACCAGCCAACATGGACGCTATGAGTTTGATGTTCTGATCACACCCGTACGGGACCACAGTGATGTTCACGCGCACACCCGTTTGATCGTAGAACCTCTGGTTTCGTTCAATGTAGTAGCTAAGGTCTTCAGGACCGAAGATGGTGTTGAGTTCGACAACTTCGGCAAGCAGGCTGATGACCACCATGATGAGAAGGAACACAACTACTTTCCTCATGCTAACCCCCCTCCCTTTGAAAGTTGGTTAGTTAGGAAGCTCGTATAACTAATCTTAAATGAAAGTAATGTTAAATGCAAAGGCTGCGGAACCCAGATGAGGATGGAATAAATTGATTTCCTTAAGCTGATCGATGTTACGCGCTGATTTCTCTTCTTTTCTTACGTTTTCTCCCAAAAGCTCCACCTAAGACCCTCATTGTTTGCAAAGCGATATTACAAGAAGTGTTGCAATATCCGAGTAAAGTAGTCCTAATATCCTGCTGTTAGTATTTTATGTGTGTGGAGGTGAACCTATGGATCTCAAATTCTCGATCAGCGCAACATCTGAAACGCCAACGAGGGTACAGGTCAAGGCGAGAAGCTTCACCATGTACGTCGATGAACCACCACAGCTTGGAGGAGAAGACAAAGGAGCGAACCCAGTCGAGTATTTGCTTGCAGCGTTGGCTGGTTGTTTGAACGTGGTCGGCCACATGGTGGCTAAGGAAATGAACATGCAGCTGGATGGGCTAACGATAAACATCGAGGGCGTTCTCAACCCAGCAAAGTTTCAGGGAAAGTCCAACGCAGAGAGGGCGGGTTATAAAGAAATCAACGTCACGATCGAAGCGAAAACGAATGCGCCGGAGGATGTCCTGAAGAAATGGATCGAAACAGTTGAAAGCAGATGCCCCGTTTCGGACAACATAGCGAATCCAACACCTGTGAAGTTGAACGTGATCAAGGCTTGAAAGGAGAGGCCCAGTTTCCTGGGTCTCCTTTTTGTCTCACTTTAGCTTCACTCTGAAAATCAAGGCATCTCCCTCACCGTGGGAACGAGATTTCAGAGCGAATGAGTGTGAATACGAAACGCCTGTAATATAATAAGCTTCTCGATCGCAGCTAACCGCGTAGGAGACGTCGTCCATAAGTGCTCCAAGAAACTTGACCCAGATGGGTTCACCATTTTCACCGATCTTCACGACCAAGTAATCGCTACCACCCTGTTTCTCTACACCATGCACAGTGTCAGACCATGTGGTTCCAACCAAAAGGTAACCGTCTTCAACTTTGATGATTTTCTGAGCTATGTCGTCTTGTTCCCCACCGTAGGCCTTTTGAAATTGGATCTCGCCGTTCGCATTGAGCTTGACCAAGACAAAATCTGCTTTACCAAAGGAACTCATTTCCTTTGACCAACTCGTTCCGAGTACGAGACATCCCCCATCCTCCGTGGCCAAAACGTCGCTCGCTTGGTCCCACTCCTCAGCACCAAGTGTCTTCTGCCAAATCAGTTCGCCGTCTCTCGATAGTCTCAGCACCCACATGTCAGCAGAAGTTTCAACACATTTCGTCAATCCAACAACATAATAACGGTCCGTCGTCTTGTCAATGGCAAGTCCAGAGTCCCAGCCACTCGAACCGAAACTCCTCTCCCAGAGGATATTTCCGTCCTCATCAATTTTCACCACCCAGACATCCTCGTTGCCTGCCCTCGTCGTGTAACCAGCAAAGACATATCCATCGTCCTCCAGCAGGTCGAGCGCCGACTCATAAGCTTGCCTACCGTAACAGTTTTTCCATTGCAAGTTTCCGTGAGCATCGTACTTCAAGAGCCACACGTCTTGACCTCCGAATCGTGCAGGTATCTCACCGTCGTTCGAACTGCCGATCGCGGCAACAATGAATCCACCATCTTGCGTTCTCTCAACGCAGTTTGCTCCTTCTGTACCCGTTGAGCCAAGCTCCTTGTTCCAAAGAAGTTTTCCGTTCTTCGAGAGCTTCACTATCATGACGTTCTGATCGTACGGCGCTTTCTGTGAGCTGGTCCAACCGACTACCACGATACCGTCGTCCAAAAGCGCAAGATCGTAGGCGATGTCCCTGCCAACTTTTCCGACGAAGCGAGACCAGAGAATATCTTCGTCGCGCTTGCGGTACGTCGCTGAAAGGGCAAACGCCACGAATATTCCAGCTATGAACAGGAGGTTGACGAGCCAACTGGATCTGTTCATGAACATCCCCCCGTTGCGACAGTGTTTTACACCCTCCAGAACGGCTGAGATGGGTCTGAGTGCAAGCATGTGTAGAACTGGTTGGGAACTTCTGGAGAGAAAAAACTGAATGATCAGTTCTTGAGCCAGGGACGAATTTGAAGGTGGGTGACTTTTGACCCTTGACAAGTTACGAGTACGGTGTTATTATTTCTGTGGACTTAATTCATGTTACGAAAAAACACTTCAAGCGGAGTGGGTGTTGGTATGTCGAGATTGTTCGTGGTACCAGTTCTGCTTCTTGCCACGATACTGAGCGCTGTAACACTCACCGTCATAGGTCCCTGGGCCGGTCCAGAAATGGAAAAGTTCATGCCTGTGCTTCGAGAGTTTGAGAAGCAGACAGGCATAAAGATCGAGTACAAGATCTACAGGGCCGAAGATCTTGCGAACCTTTTGCCGGCACAGTTTGCAGCCAAGAAAGCTCCAGGAGACGTCATATTCATGTGGGCGAGCTTCATTAGAGAGTACGGACAGAAAGGTCACATTCTAACATTGAATGGTGTTCTTGACGAAGCGAAGTTTTTGCCCGGCGCTTTGGATGCGGTGAAAGTTGGAGATAAGCTTTACGGAGCAGCGTACACTGGAAAAGTGAAGCCTGGTTTCTGGTACAGAAAGTCCTTCTTTGCGAAGCACGGGCTCACACCTCCGAACACGTGGGACGAGTTCGTTGAACTGCTCGAGAAGATCAAGAAAATACCAAGAATCAAGGCTCCGATCGCGAGTGGAGACGGTGTTGGTTGGCCTTTGTCCGATGTAACAGAGCACTTCTTGATCAGCTTCGGCGGACCCGAGTTGCTACTCGACCTGATCGAAGGCAAAGTCAGATGGGACAGCAATCTGGTCATGAAGGGCATGAACAAGTTGGTTTCGTTGCTCAAGAACAAGTACTTTGGTGAGCCAACGGAATGGACGCTCGTTTTGAAGCAATGGTGGAACGGAGATTACGCACTCTACTTCATGGGAAGTTGGATCACGGGTATGGTGGACGATCCGAATGATCTTGGTGTTTTCGCACTGCCCGGAGCAAACGGTGTGGTGTTCGGCGCTGATTACGCATTCGTACCCAAGTACACGCAGTACCCCGAAGAAGCTAAAAAGCTCATCGCTTGGCTCTGTGGCCCGGAAGGTCAGGCGTTACAGGTCAAACAGGGTGGACACGTCGCCACGGCTGTCGGTATAGACCTGTCGAGCTATCCACCTGTCGACAGAGAAGTCGCAAAGATCATACAGGGTGTCACTGCATTGCCAGACTTGGACGACTCGATCGGCGGAGAGTTCCAACCCACGTTCTGGGATCAGCTGAAACTGCTCTGGGTCGCCCCCGACAGACTGAATGACGTGATTAGAACACTTCAGGAGAAAGCTCCAAAGAAGTGATCACATGAGGACCAGGGCAAAGTACGTGGCCTTCTTTGTCGTACCAGCCTTCGCACTGGTGGGGATCTTCGTCGTCTATCCTGTCGCAAGGACTGTAGTTCTGAGCTTTCTCGATTCGGATGGCAAATTCGTTGGCCTGCAGAACTACATCAAGGTGTTGTCAAGCAGGGAAATTGTAAATCTTGAGGGCCTCTCGAGGGGCTTCCCCTTGGGGGCCCTCGTTCACAACTTGTTGTGGATAGCCATACACCTTCCACTGACGCTCGCATTGGGACTTGTCCTGGCAGTTCTGCTGAGGAATGTACGCGGGGGCGCAGTGATCAAGTCCATCATTTTTCTCGGGATGGTCATGCCAATGATCGTTGGAGGCGTGATGATCAACTTCATGTTTGACAGAAACCTCGGTATTTTCAATGCCTTTATGGAAATTTTTGCCATACCGGCAAGAAGCTGGACTGCTTATCCAGACACCGCCTTACTCGCACTCATCTTTGGATCCGTCTGGCTCTGGGTTGGCTTTTCCACGGTCCTGTACTCGGCTGGCCTCGAGACGATCCCAAAGGATCTCTACGAAGCAGCTCAGCTCGATGGTGCTTCTGCTTTGAAGATCTTCACGAAGATAACGATTCCCATGCTTAGACCCATAACGATCGTCGTTGTCACTATGAGCTTGCTTTGGGAGCTCAAGGTTTTCGACATCGTGTACGTGGCCACGATGGGAGGACCCGGCGGAGCTTCCAACGTGCTTGCCTTGCAGATGTATCTCCATGCCTTCAGGGCAATGGACTTCAATAGATCTGCGGTGGTCGCAGTGCTTTTGACGATGTCAACTTTGCTCGTTAGTCTACCTTTGCTCAGAACGTTGAGGGATGATCAATCATGAAGCCGAAAGCTATGCTCGTTTCTCTGTTAGGATGGCTTGTTGCACTCGTTTGGATTCTGCCGTTCATGGGCGTTTTTATGACGGCGATCAGACCGCTGGACGAATTACTCAATGGTTGGTGGAACTTCCAAACGTTCCGGCCTACCCTTAGCAACTTTGCAGGTGCTTGGAACCACCCAACTGCGGCGCTCTCGAGAGGCATGTTGAATTCTTTGATCGTTGCGGTTCCCGCAACGCTCTTGCCGCTGTTTCTGGCAACAATGGCAGGCTATGGGCTTTCGAGATACAAATTCAGACTGAGGACTCCTCTGCTCGCACTCGTGATCATTGCACTCGCCTTGCCACAACAGACGATCGCCGTTCCCATCTTTCAGATGATGAACGCGTTGAACCTCGTGGATACGTATCTTGGACTCATCATCGTGCACACTGCATGGGGTATTCCATGGATTGCGTTCTTCATGAGGAACTTTTTTACCACCATCCCAAAGGCTATGGAAGAAGCTGCGAGGATAGACGGTGCGAGTGACATAACCATCTTCTTCAAGGTGGTGTTACCCCTCGCGATGCCTGCCATAGGTTCGGCTTTCGCATTACAGTTCACATGGGTTTGGAGCGATTTCTTCCTCGCGCTGATCTTGATATATTCGCCCGACAAACTCCTTGCCACGCAGCGCATTCCACTGATGAGAGGCGTGTACCACGTTGATTGGGGCTTGCTTTCCTCAGCTGCCATTTTAGTTATGGTTGTTCCCATTGTGGTCTATTTGATTTTGCAGCGTTACTACATCAGAGGCATGGTTGGCTGGTCACTCAAATGAGAGGAGGAAGTCCATGAGAGTCAAAGTCACAGAGAGATCCATCGAAGAATACAGAAGCTTGGTTGAACAACAGGTGGAAGAGATCAAACAGCTTGGCAAATCTCTAAGGGGTTTGAAGGTGGTTCACATCAACGCGACAGCCTACGGCGGTGGTGTGGCAGAGATATTGCAGAGTCTGGTGCCGTTGATGAACTCGATCGGTTTGAAGGCGGAATGGCGGGTTATAGAAGCTCCGGCAGAATTCTTCAACGTCACCAAGAAGTTCCATAACACGTTGCAAGGAGCGGAGATTCCCATCACGGAAGAAGAATGGAAACTCTATGAGGACGTGTGCAAAGCCAACGCGGAGTTGATCGATGGGGATGAGGACATCGTCGTGGTGCACGATCCACAGCCGGCGGCCATCCGATCCTTCGCAAGAACCAAGGTGAACACAAAGTGGATTTGGCGCTGTCACATAGATCTTTCAACGCCGAACCAAACGGTGTGGAACAGATTCTCGAAATATGTTAAGGGTTACGATAGGATGATCTTCCATTTGGAAGATTATTTCCCCAACAATATGAAGGAGAAGTGTACAGCTTTTCCTCCCAGCATAGATCCGCTCAGTGAAAAGAACATCGAGCTTGACGAGGCCTTTGTAAGAGAAATTTTGAAAAAGCTCGAGATTGATCCACAAAGACCTCTGATAACTGTTGTTGCGAGGTTCGATCCGTGGAAAGACCTTTTCTCGGCGATAGACGTCTACAGGCTCGTAAAACGTGAGGTTCCCCCCGTTCAGCTTGCGATCGTTTCTGCGATGGCTTTGGACGATCCAGAGGGATGGATCTTCTACGAGAAAGTCCTACGCTACGCTGGAACGGACGAGGACATAAAGTTTTGCACGAACTTGAGGGGGGTGGGAAATAAAGAGGTGAACGCGATACAAAGAAGCAGCACGGTGGCGTTGCACACGGCCACGCGGGAAGGTTTCGGGTTGGTCATCAGCGAAGCTTTGTACAAGAGAGTGCCCGTGGTGGCGAGACCCGTCGGAGGTGTGAAGATCCAGATCAAACACGGTGAGAACGGCTATCTGGCTTGGAAGAAAGAAGAGCTCGCAGGATATATACTCAAACTGATGAACGATGAGAGCCTGAGAAAGAAGATGGGTGAAGAGGGACGAAAGATCGTGCTGGAGAAGTTCATCACGACAGTGAACCTAATGAACTATTTGAAGACCTTCATACAAGTTTTGAGGTGAGAAGTTGCCGGCTCCAGCTCTCAGAAGAGAGAACAAACTCCGTGTGTTGAGATGTTTGTTCGAGCGTGGTCCCCTGTCACGCGCACAGCTTTCGGATTTGACGGGGCTTTCAACGAGCACACTGAGTTACATCGTTCGAGAACTTTTGAACGAAGGTTTCATCGAAGTCACGGAGATCGAGCCAAACAAGGGTAGGCCTTCACAACTTCTGAGCATTGCGCGCTCTCGTTGGTCTGTCATAGGTGTCAAGGTGGGGCGTGAAGAGGTGCGAGGGGTTCTCTTCGATGCGACGATGCAACCTTTGGAAAAGAGGTCCGTTCGCATCTTCTCGCACATGAGAAACAACGAAGGTTACGCTTCGGCGATATTGAGGATCGTCGACGAACTCAGAGATGAAAGGTTGCTCGGCGTCGGAATATGTTCGTCTGGTATAGTTTCACACGGTGAGATCATCGTCTCGCACCTTATGAATGTCAGGGAGCTCAACGTTGAAGATTGTTTGGCAGAATCTCTGGGCATTGGTAACGTTGTCTTGATGAACGATGTCGACGCACTCGCCTACTTTCTGTCGAGCCACGAAAAGGATGACTTTCTCACGGTCAGCTACGGTACTGGCATCGGCGCGAGCTTCTGGAGCAACGGACATGCGAAACATTTCGAGATAGGACACGCGATCGTTACGAACGAGGGAAGATGCTACTGTGGACAGACTGGTTGTCTCGAATACCATTCTTCCGAGTACGCTGTGCTCAAATCTTACCTTGGAAAGGACATAGACTTCGAGGACTTCGCGATGAACGAGGAAGAAAAGTACAGACCCATCGTGGAAGAGATCAGGGCAAAGGCCCGTTCTAACTTCGAATCCGTGAGAGTCCACTATCTTGGGCCTTTCAGGAGGTTATCTTTCGTCCTCGGAAACTTGATCATGGTACTCAAGCCGCGTTCCGTAGTTTTTCTGGGTGAAGGGATAGTGAATGAAGAGATGGTGCGGATCTTGGAGAGGTTCGTCACAGAAAAGTTCAACTCGGAGTTCATTGGCAGCGTGGATTTTCGACTCTCACATGCGAGCTGGGAAGAGGGCGTCGCCCTTGCCACGGTTCGCAGGTTCTTGCCGAAAGTTCTGTTGTCATCCACCCGCTGAACATCGCACTGTTGTTGGTCCCTTGGTTCAACTCTTTGTCGAGGTGAGGAGGGTTCGAGATCATAGATTAAACTTAGGTATTGTTCACAATACACTTTGCAGTGTATCCAGAGAGTGTGCTATAATATAACAGTAACGTAAAAGCGAGGAGGTGTCGGTATGGCGATTCCGTTGATAGGTGAAAAGTTTCCAGAAATCGAGGTGCTCACGACACACGGCAGAATGAAGCTTCCGGACGCTTTCAAGGGTAAGTGGTTCGTTTTGTTCAGTCATCCCGCAGACTTCACACCAGTTTGCACGACAGAGTTCATAGCCTTCCAGAAGAGGTACAACCAGTTCAGAGAGCTGGGCGCAGAACTCATCGGTTTGAGTGTGGATCAAGTGTTTTCGCACATCAAGTGGGTCGAGTGGATCAAGGAACAAACGGGTGTAGAAATCGAATTTCCAATCATCGCAGACACCGGCAAGGTCTCCGAGATGCTCGGCATGATCCATCCTGCGAAGGGAAGCAATACCGTGAGGGCTGTCTTCTTTGTCGATCCGAACGGTATCATTCGCGCGATACTGTACTACCCGCAGGAAGTTGGAAGGAACATGGATGAGATAGTGAGGATCGTCAAGGCCTTCAAGGTCGCCGACGAAAACAAAGTCGCAATACCCGCGAACTGGCCAAACAACGAACTGATTGGAGATGAAGTCATCGTTCCACCAGCGACCAGCATTCAGGAAGCTGCTAAGAGGAAAGAACAGTACAAGGGCTTCGATTGGTGGTTCTGCCACAAGAAAGTCTGATATGTAGGCCCCTTTGGGGCCTTTTTCGTATAATCTATGAGGAGGTGTTGAGTGATGATTCCAAAGGAGATCGAAAAGGCGTTCAACGAACAGATCAAAAAGGAACTCGATTCAGCTTACCTTTATCTTTCAATGGCTGCATACTTCGAACACGAAAATCTCGAAGGGATGACTCACTGGATGAAGAAACAAGCACAAGAAGAGGTTGGTCACGCGATGAAGTTCTTCGAGCACATCAACGAGCGAGGCGGAAGAGTGGAATTGTACGCGCTGGACGAACCAAAGAAAGATTGGTCTTCGCCGTTGGAAGTCTTCAAGCACACTTACGAGCACGAGCAAAAAGTTACGGCAAGCATAAACAGTTTGGTTGAACTCGCCAAGAAACTGAACGACAACGCTTCCCTTGTCTTTTTGAATTGGTTCGTTAACGAGCAGATCGAAGAGGAGGCAAACGCCCAGAAAATCCTCTCTTTGCTCGAGCGCATAAAAGACAACTTTGCTGGTATAATAATGCTTGATGCAGAGCTGGCGAAGAGGGAGTGAATCTCATGTTCAACATCGATGAGGTATTCGAAATGGCTGAACAGATTGAAAGAAACGGTGTCGCTTTCTACAACAAAGCAGCTGAGATGTTCCCTGAATACACGAAAAAATCCATCTTCTTGAAGCTCGCGGAAATGGAGAAGGAACATGAAAAGAGATTCCACCAAATGAGGCTCGATCTGGCCAAGAAAGAGAGGGAACTCTCTCAATTTCTCGATCCTCAGGGTGAGGCTGCAGCGTACTTGAGGGCAATGGTGAGTGGAAAGGTGTTCGATCCCAAACTGGACCCAACAACGAGATTCAACCAGGTCAGATCGCTCTCAGAAGTTTTGAGAATAGCCATCGACGTTGAAAAAGATTCGATAATCTTTTACCTCGGTCTGAAGGAAATGATTCCACAGGGACTTGGAAAGGACAAGATCGATCTCATTGTTCGTGAAGAGATGTCTCACGTAACGATACTGAGCGATCTTCTCGAAAAACTTTCTTGAGGGAAGTGTTAGCTTGGTCACGAAGGAAAAGGTATTTGAAGCTTTGAAACAAGTCATCGACTTCGAGATAGGTTTGGACATAGTGAGCCTTGGGCTCGTGTACGATGTGGCTGTGGACGAGGAGAGCAACGTCACGATCACGATGACGATGACGACACCAGCGTGTCCTTTGGCTGGACTCATCTTACAGGACGCTGAAGACAAAGTAAGGCAGATCGAGGGTGTGAAGGACGTCAAGATCAACCTGACCTTCGATCCACCTTGGACGCCCGACAGGATGAGCGAGGAGATAAAGAAAAAGTTCGGAATATGAAGCTGAGAGAACTTTACACTGTCCTCAAAGATGCTCTGAAAGAGGCCTCCGAATCGCCAGGTTCGGAGGCTTTGTCCATATTGAGTAAGGTCACCTCGCAGACACGTGAAAGATTGTTGATGAACTTCGAAGAAGAGATCGACGAAAACGTGTGTCAAATGGCGATTTCACTCTCTAAGAAGCGCGCGAATGGCTATCCGTTGCAGTACATCACTGAACGATGCTACTTTCACGGTTTAGAACTCTACGTGTGCGAAGGTGTATTCGTGCCACGCATTGAGACGGAATTGCTGGTCGACTTGGCTTTGGAACTCATCGAAGAAAGGAGTTTCAAGGTGGTGGCGGACATAGGAACCGGTACGGGCTGTATTGCCATAGCGATCGCACTCCAAAGTCAATGCGAAGTTTTCGCAACGGATGTGAGTGAAAGAGCGCTTGAGACTGCCAGACGAAACATCGAACGGTACAAAGTCCATGTCCAGCTGTTGAAAGGTGCATATCTTGCTCCCTTGCGTTCCGTTCTAGACGATGTTCAACTCATCGTTTCGAATCCGCCGTACGTTTCGACACGCGCCGAACTTCCCGCCGACGTTAAAAAAGAACCACACGAGGCACTCTTTGCGGGGGAAGACGGGCTCGAGTTCTACCGAAATTTCTTTTCCGATCCTTCCCTCCTCGCTCGAAAAACGATCATCATGGAGATGTCACCAGAGCAGGAAGGTCCATTGAGGGACCTCCTCAAGGGCCTTGGAACACTCACATTCTTGAAAGATCAATTCAGCAGGACCAGGTTTTTCAGACTCGACGTCGCGTGATAAAATAATTCGTGGAACTAACTTTCGAGGTGGTCGTCTTGAAGAGGTTGCTCAAGTACGCAAAGCCTTATGCTTGGTTTTTCGTGCTTGCGATATTTGTAGTGCTCGTTTCGGCCGTGGTGGATTTGTTGCCACCACAACTGATCAGAACGATCATAGACGGCTACTTAAACAACGAGGCTTTGTCTCAGTCTGAGAGACTTTCTGGAATCTACAGACTCAGTTTCACAGTGGTGGGAGTCTTTGCGGCGCAATTCTTACTCAGTTACTTGAGCACCTTTGTCACATCGTACTTGGGCAACAGGATCGTACACGATGTGCGCACGGAGCTTTTCGAAAAAGTTCTGCGTCTACCCATGTCCTTCTTCGATAAGAACCCTTCAGGTAGGATCACCACGAGGATCGTCAACGATACCCAGAACATACAAGAGTTCTTCACAAGCGTCATCACAGCGATGGTGAAGGATGTGTTTCTTCTCGCAGGTACGATATACTTCCTCGTTCGCCTGAGTCCGAGGTTGTTCACGACGAGCAGTTTTATCTTTCCCATCATAGCGGTTGCGATGATCCTGTTCAGGTACTTCGATCTGAAAGTCTACAGAGAGGTCCGAACCAACTTGGCGAAAGTGAACGCTTACCTTGCGGAACACATCAGCGGGATGAGTGTGATAAAGCTTTTTCTCGCCGAGGATTATAAAAGAAAAGAATTTGACTCGGTGAACTCGGAGCTGTACAGATCTCAGATGAAACAGCTCTACGTGTTCGGTATCTTTCGGCCGTTCATAAGTTTCGTGAGGTACATGGCCACGAGCGTGATCGTCTATTTCGGAGCGAGAATGATCCTGCAAGAGACAATAAGTTTCGGTGAACTCTACGCTTTCATCTCTTACATAGACACCTTCATGAGACCTTTGGAGGACATTTCTGAGAAGTACGACATAATTCAGAACACTACAGCCTCGTGTGAGAAGATATTCTCGTTGATGGACGAACAACCAGAGCCGAGTGGGAAGAAAGGCAGCCATCTGACCATCGAGAAGGGTGAGCTGAAATTTGAAGATGTCTGGTTCAGTTACGATTCAGAAAGGTGGGTTTTGAAAGGGATCGACGTTGTTTTCAAGCCCGGAGAACTGACCGCGATCGTTGGTGAAACAGGTGCGGGAAAGACATCCTTGATGAATCTCATCAACGGACTGTACGTACCACAGAAAGGACGAATCCTAATCGACGAGAGGGAGATGTTCGAGTACGATTTGACGAGGATCAGAAAACAGATTGCGGCGGTTCCTCAAGATGTGATCCTCTTCACGGGAACGATCCTTGACAACGTGAGGTTGTTCGACGAGTCTTACACGGAAGAACAAGTCGTCGAGGCTCTCGAAAAAGTCCATGCGTATGACATCGTGTCTCGCCTGACAGATGGAATCCACACCAAGATCGTCGAAAGAGGTTACACGCTCTCTGCTGGTGAAAGACAACTCATCGCCCTTGCTCGTGCGGTGTTGTTCGACGCCAAGATTCTCATACTCGACGAAGCCACCAGCAACATCGATGTGGAAACCGAGACGAGGATCGAGGCAGCGATAAGAGAACTCTCTAAGGAAAAGACCATGATCATGATCGCACACAGGCTCTCCACGGTGAAGAACGCGGACAGAATACTCGTCGTGCACAACGGCAAGATAGTCGAAGAGGGTAAACACGCACAGCTTTTGGCACATCAAGGAGTCTACTATCAACTCTACCAAATACAGTTCGCTTCATGAATTTCAGAGCTTCTCTTTCCACATTTCGTACAGTTCTTGATAATGAGGAACGAGTCGTTCGTCCGGTTCGTAGACCTCGAGCTCATCTTTCAGTGCTTCCATGGACTTTTTCCTGTGATCCTCTCCAAGCAGGTGCCAGATCGCTCCGAGAGCGGTGCCCTGTCTCTTACTCTGCACGATAATCCTCTGATTGATCACTGTCGCGAGCATCTTCGTCCAGATATCAGCCCTGGTCAAACCACCCGTTGAGTAGACGCTATCACATCTCTTAGGCACGAGCTTGACCACATCGAAGATCCTTCTCAGATTCAGGATGATACCCTCCAAGACACTCCGCGCAACCATCCACTCGGTCGTGTCACCGCGAAGGTTCAGGAACTTCGCACTCAGTTTCGGATCCAGTTCGGGGAATCTCTCGCTGAACACGAACGGATAGAACAAAACGGCGCGTGAGACGTCCACGTTGTAGAAGTTCTCTTCGATCGATTTTATGATCTGGGCATGATCGTACTTCGAGAACAGCTTCACATACCAGTCGAAGACTATCCCACCGTTACTCGTCGCCACTCCACTGATGTAGTAGTCTTCGTCCACAACGTAACACCACACACCAGGTGATGGATAGTCTTTCGGTGGCTCACTCACTATGGACCTTATCGCCGCGCTGCTACTCGAAGAGATGGTCACCGAATCGTCAACATTCGCGCCGGAACCTATGCTCGAAGCTGCGGCGTCCGAAATGCCCACAAACACGATCGTGCCCTTGGCAAATTCTGTTCTTTTGCACATTTCTTCGGTCATTTCTTTTGCAAAACGTGGCGAGACGAGCTCTGGCAGCTTGCTTTCATCAACATTTGCCAACGCTTTGAGCACGTCGGTCAACCAAACCTTCCTGTGAATGTCCAGAAATCCTGTTCCAGAAGCAACGGAAATATCACTGACCAAAGTTCCGGTGAGCCTGTAGAAAATGTAATCCTTGATCGAGACGATCTTACACGCCCTTTCGATTTTCTCAGGCTGGTTCTGTGCGAACCACATGAGTTTGAAGAAAGGATAAGCAAAGTTGCTGGGACAACCTGCCGTGTTTTGGAGGAACTTTGTGAGTTCTCTGTCCTTCTTCACTTGAAGCACTTGGGGTATGGATCGTTCGTCGACCCAAGGAATGACGTTCCCCATGGGTTGGAAGTTCTCATCGAGAAAAAGCACAGAATGCAACATGCTGTCGAGGACGATAGCATCAACGTGGTGGAACTTCTCTCCCACTCTCTTCAACGCTTTGAACACGGCGTTCTCGATCTGGAAAGGGTCCTGCTCGAACATGGAGGGACCAACAGTGAACACATCGTAGGGTTCGCTGACATCAAGCAAAACCTTCAACGCTTCAGAATCGTAGAGGATGACCTTCACGGCGGTCGTGCCAATGTCTACGCCAACGTAAGTTCCCACCCATGACACCTCCACACGGCTATGTTACATCAAGCCAACGATCCCGGCAAGACCTCACCGGAGCAAGTACGCGGTCAGCGCGATGCCCAAACTGGAGGCGAGCAACGTGAGCATGGCAACAAAAAAGGTGTTCTTGATGAACTTCACGTTGTTCATCTCTATGCCATAGTTTGCAAGTATTCGCGACCACATCATTCCTGCGAGTGCTCCGATGAGCGTTATGTTCCCACCTATGTTGGAGCCGACAACCAAACTCATCGCGTAGGCTAAGGGCTTCTGCCAAAGCACGTGCGCGAAGAAGATCGTCATGGGCTGGTTTATCATTATGTTCGCCGCGAAGGCGGTCGTGTATGTTGTGAAGAGCGAAGCCAAGAGATCGTTCCTAAGGTTGAACAACTTAGTAACGAGGTCAGTGAGCCCGTACATGGAGAAAACCTGAACGAAGACAAAGAACGTTATGATCATGGGAAGGATTTTCCAAGGAACGCGTTTGAAAACATCAACGAAGAAAGAAAAGTCGTTGTTTGATTCCGACATCTTGCTCGAGAAAACGAAGTTGAGCACCGCATAGATGATGCAGTAGAGAACGACAGCCTTCCAAAGCGGCAAATTTATGAAATCACCTATCGCGACTGTCACGAAGAAAGCACAAAAGGTCAGACCCGACAACCACGCGTAGAGCTTGCTCTTGAGGGTTTTTTCTACGTCGAGCTGTAGTTGCACATCGATGCGCCGCGGAATCTTCTTTCGGTACTGCAGATAAAAGCCTATTACAGAGGTGATTATCGCAGCCAAGGTTGGGATAAACATCAGCTTTGCGTAATCAAAGAAGCTCAGAGAGTACGCCTGTGCGACAATGACGTTCGTGGGGTTACCTATGTAGAAGAACATGCTCCACGTGTTGGAGGTGAAGAACACACTTATCAGCATGGGAATAGGGTCGATTCCTGCATACTGCGACATGTATACGATGACGGGCGTTAGTGTGAGTGTGACGATGTCGTTCGACGTGAACACGGTCATGATTCCAGCGAGCGCTATCGTGTTGAAGAAGAGTCTTTTACCGTCACCTTTACTGAGTGCCAGAAATTTGTAGGCGATCACCTTGAGTAGACCGGAGGCATCCAAACTGATGCATATGTAAGCCGAACCGAAAAAGATGACGAGTATCTGCCACGGTACTATGTTCAACTGCTTCATCAAGGACGTTCTGATGAGAGTAAGGGGGACCACTCCTGTGGCGATGAGTAAGATCAAGGCTAACACAGAAGACTTCGCGTGGTCCAGCGAGATGTCTTTGTCCTTTATCCTTATCTTCGGTTCTTTGATCGTCAAGTACACCGTGGCGAAGAAGAGGTTCAGCACGATCACGAGATCGACCATTCGTCATCACCCTGGTTGAGCTCACACTTTGAATCTTACCAACGAAGATGAGCGCAAAAGCTTTTCTGATACACATTTCACAGTGCTTTCACCGCTGGGTTAGAACACTCCGAGAAATGTTAACAAGGGGATTCCTGTTGCAACGTGTCCCTCTTTCATATATAATTTTTTTGACAGCCCACTGTTATATGGGGGTTTGTCAAAATATTTTTCGCGAGGGAGAGAGTTCCAATGAGGAAACTGCTGGTCTTAACCATCGCGGTAATTGTCCTCGGCACACTGCTTGCAGCACCTAAGTACGTGCTCAGGTTCAATCATGTTCTCGCAGCCACAGAACCTTACCATGAAGCTTTCTTGAAATGGGCCAAGGCCGTGGAAGAGAGAACCAAGGGAGACGTGAAGATTGAAGTGTTCCACAGTGCGCAGCTCGGTGTGGAGGAAGACATACTCGAGCAAATCAGGGCCGGTGCACCGGTGGGTCAGAACACGGACTCCGCTCGAATGGGCATGTACGTTCCTCCGATCGGCGTGATGAACATAGCTTACTTCATCGACTTCATGGGTGCGAAGACGCCAGAAGAGGTCATTGAGGCCCTGCAGAAAGTGAAGCAATCGCCTTCTATGAAGAAGTGGCTCGACGAACTCGAGAACAAGTACGGCTTCAAGGTACTCTCGTTCTTCTGGGTGCAGGGCTACAGACACTTCTTCACGAACAAACCCATCAGACAACCTTCAGACCTGGCTGGCTTGAGGATCAGAACACCGCCATCGCCAGCCTGGCAGGAGTCCATAAGAGCACTCGGTGCACAGCCTGTCGCCATAGCGTTCGGCGAAATCTACACCGCGATCCAAACAAAAGCTGCCGACGGTGCCGAACTGACGTATGCGAACGTTTACAATGGTTCACTGTACGAAGTTGTCAAGTACGCGTCTGAAACAGGGCACATCTTGCTGATCAACTTCGAGGTTGTCAGTTCCAGATGGTTCAGGAGCTTGCCTCCTGAATATCAGAAGATCATCGAAGAAGAGTGCGACAAGGCTGGTATTGAAGTGTCAATGAAGATCATGAAAGAACTCAGCGAGCAGTTCAAACAGAAATGTATCGAAAAGGGCATCATAGTGATCAGCGATGTTGACAAGGCAGCGTTCATTGAAGCAGCGAAACAAGCCTACATCAAACTTGGCATAATGGACGCGTTGCAGCAGCTCATCAAGGAAGTCAGGGGTCAATGAACCAAAGCCCAGTCCCGTCAGGGGGACTGGGCTTTTCTATACTCATTTACGAGGTGAGACCGTGAGAAAGTTCGACGAATACTTGGTGAGATTCGAGAAGACTGCGGCGAAGTTGTTGTTGATCGTTATGATCGTCATGGTTTTTGCATCGGGTATCGCGAGGTTCCTGAGGAACCCCATGAATTGGGCAGTTGACTTCAGCTCTTTCCTCTTCGCCTGGGCCTGCTTCTTTGCGATGGACGTTGCCTGGCGTGAAAACAAAATGATGTCTGTGGATCTGTTCGTCAAGAGGTTGCCAGCCAAGGTTCAAAAAGTTATCCGAATGATCATGCTGTTCATAATACTTGCCTTCTGCATCTATTTGACCATCTGGGGAGCTCAATTGACCTGGACGCAGAGGTTCAGAAAATTCCAGGGAATGCCAAACTTCAGCTACGCGTGGGTGACTCTCGCAGTTCCCGTGGGTGCGGCTCTGTTGACCAGATCAACGGCGCAGAAAATATTCAAAGAGTTCAGCAATAAATTTGTTGGGGAGGCAAAATGACATGCTCTGGATGCTGATAGCTTTCCTTGTCTTCATGTTCCTGGGTATGCCCATCGCCTTCGCCATAGGTATTGCTGGTTTCATTTGGTTCTTGCAACATCCATACCTTCCAATCACCATTCCGATCCAGTTGGCGCTTTCACAGATCATCAACTTCACGTTGCTCGCAATTCCGATGTTCATAATCGCAGGAAGTGTGATGAATTCGGCGGGTGTGACGAAACGGTTGCTGGACTTTGCATCCTCACTTGTGGGGCACATGCGTGGTGGGCTGGGACAGGTCTCGGCTGTTCTGTCAACCTTGATGGGCGGTGTTTCGGGTTCGAGCATTGCCGATGCAGCGATGGAGACAAGGATGCTCGGTCCGGAAATGCTGAAAAGGGGATATCCTCGAGGTTTTGCTGTGGCTGTCAACGTCTGGACCAGTTTGATCGTGCCGATAATACCACCTGGCATAGCGTTCATTCTGTATGGTACGATCGGTCAAGTTTCTATCGGAAGATTGTTCGCGGCAGGTATCATACCAGGCTTGTTGCTCATGGTGATCTACATGTTCGTCATACATTTGGTTGCGAAACGACTCGGGCTTCATCCTGAGAGGGAGAAGCGAGCTTCGAGTAAAGAGATCGCACGCGCTTTGTCAGAGAGCATCTGGGCTTTGATATTCCCTGTGTTGTTGATACTGGGTCTGAGAACGGGCATCTTTACACCTTCCGAGGTTGGTTCCTTCGCAGTGATCTACGGCATGATCGTTGGATTTCTGATACACAGGGAGATGAACTTGAAAAAGTTCTTCAGCGAGACACTCGAGAACTCTCTGGGAGACATCGGTGCGGTCCTGGCAATATTGGCGATGTCAAACATCTTCAGTTACGGCATGGTATGGGAGAGGGTACCCGAAACGTTGGCCAGTTTCATGCTCGGCATATCAAACAATCCTTATGTGCTGATGATAATCATCATGTTGTTCTTGATCTTCGCTGGCCTTTTCATCGATGCAACGGCTTTGATCTTGATGACCACCGCAGTGCTTCTGCCCGTGGCGCGAAGATTGGGAATAGATCCAGTGCACTTTGGTCTGGTCTTCATACTCTCCGCGGCGATGGGTAACCAGACCCCACCCGTTGGCGCTTCGATGTACGCAGGCTGCAGCGTCCTGGGAGCCACCTTGGAAGAGTACACGAAGGCGTCCTGGCCGTTCTTGATAGTCACGATCATCGTAATACTTCTCGTCATTTTCTTCCCACAACTTTCACTGTTGATACCGAAACTCATATTCGGTTGAGGAGGTGTTCAGAATGAACTTTGAGGGGAAGGTGGTTCTCATCACCGGTGCAGGTTCTGGCATAGGCAGGAAGGCTGCGATTATGTTCGCAGAAAGAGGTGCAAAGGTCGCAGTTAACGATATATCCGCTGAGAGGGGCAATGAAACTGTCGAGATGATCAAAAAGAATGGAGGAGTAGCGATCTTCGTCCACGGAGATGTGTCCAAGGCTTCGGAAGCGGAGAAAATAGTGAAGCAGACCGTTAATGAATTCAATCGGCTGGACATACTCGTGAACAACGCGGGCATAGTCCCATCTGGAAAAGTGGAAGATCTCACCGAGGAAGATTTCGAGAGAACGATGGCCATCAACGTCAAAGGGCCCATGTTCCTTGCCAAATACGCCGTTGCGGAGATGAAAAAGGTGGGTGGGGGTGTGATAGTGAACGTTTCCTCTGTGGCGGCGCTCAAAGGCATACCGAACAGGTGCGTTTACAGCGTCTCGAAGGCAGCACTGCTGGGGTTGACCAAGTCGTTGGCCATCGACTATGTGAAAGACAACATCAGAGTGAACGCCGTGTGTCCTGGCACCACCTATTCTCAGGGTCTCGCAGAAAGAGTCAGAGCGTCTAAGGATCCGGACGCAGTGCTCGCAGAGATGATCGCAAGACAGCCCGTCGGAAGGCTGGCAAAGGAGGAGGAGATCGCCTTTGCTATACTATTCGCAGCGTGTGACGAAGCTGCTTTCATGACCGGTAGTTACATCGTGATCGACGGAGGTGCAACGACGGCTTGAAACTGGGGGACGATGTATGAACGTACTTCAAACCATAAGGGAGAATTACAGAAATTTAACGAAGGCGGAGCGTCAGATCGCGGATACGATTCTTCAGAATCCGAGGGCAGTCTTGGAGTGTTCGATAAGCGAGTTAAGCCAAATATCGGGTGTGAAGAGCGAGGCGTCCGTGGTCAAGTTCTACAGAAAAATAGGTCTGACGAGTTTTCAACAGTTCAAGGTCCTCTTGGCCCAGGAACTGTCGAAAGCACCTTTGGAGATAGTCTACGAGGACATTACCGAGGGTGACGACACTATAACGATCACTCAGAAGATTTTTAAAGCCACTGTGAGAGCGATACTTGACACACTCGACACGATCGACGCGACGAGTTTGGAGAAAGCGACGGAACTCTTTCTGAAGGCCAAGAGAGTCTTCTTCTTTGGCTTTGCCGCCTCGGCGGCTGTCGCGTTCGACGCGTTTCACAAGTTCAGTCGTCTTGGAAAGCACTGTGTGTTCTCGAACGACGAACATATCATGGTCACATTGCTTGCGAACGCGACGAAAGATGATCTTGTTGTGGCAATTTCGCACACTGGTGAAACCAAATCGATAGTCGCCCTGTCAAAGAAGGCCATCGAGATGGGTATACCTCTCATTGCGATAACGGGAAACGGCAAGTCCAGTTTGGCGAAGTTGGCCACGGTAGTGTTGGTGACCAACACGAAAGAGACGAAGATCAGGACCGACGCCATGACCTCTCGTATAGTTCAGTTGGTCATCTTGGACACGATCTACACGTTGCTAGCCGTGAGAGATCCTTCAGCCATAGAGAATCTGAAAAAGAGCAGGTTGGCGGTATCAGAGTTGAAGTACTGAAACGGAGGTGGTTCGGTGAAGAGGGTTTTGGTTTTGGCGAGAACCTTTGGAAAGTACTCCAACGAGCCTTTGGCGTTGTTGCAGAACAACGGCTTCGAAATCGAGAGAAGAGAAAAGGTGGATACCGATGGTCTCAAGGGTTTCGAAGCCATCGTTGTTGGTGTTCAGAGGATCACCCGTGAAATGCTGCAGAATTCTTCCGTCAAGATCATCGCAAAACATGGGGTAGGAGTCGACAACATAGATCTCGAGGCTGCTACCGAGCTTGGAATTCCCGTGACTGTGACACCCAACGCGAACGCTGTTTCTGTGGCCGAGCTAACGATAGGGTTCATCTTCGCCTTGAGCAAGAAGCTCATCGATCTGCACAACAATCTTTACCAGAAGCGTCAGTTTGTCTCGAACGTTGGTTTGGAACTTCACGGCAAGATCTTGGGCATCGTCGGCTTTGGCTCGATCGGTAAAGAAGTTGCGAAGAGAGCATTGTGCCTTGGCATGCGCGTGCTCGTGTACGATCCCTACGTTGAGGAGAGTAACCTGAGAGAGCTGGGCGTCGAGAAAATGGAACTGGATGAACTGCTGAGACAAAGTGATTTTGTTAGTCTGCACGTGCCTTTGAACGAAAGCACGAGACACCTGATCGATCGCGAAAAGATCTCGCTGATGAAGAGAACCGCATATCTCATAAACACCGCACGTGGTGGCGTCGTCGATGAAAAAGCTCTTGTTGAAGCCCTCAAGAGCGGACAGATCGCTGGTGCGGCGTTGGACGTGTTCGATGTGGAACCGTTGCCAGCTGACTCGCCTTTCTTTGACTGTCCAAACGTGATAATGACACCCCACGTGGGCGCACACACCTACGAAGCGATCCTCCGCATGAACATGATGGCTGCCGAGTCCATCGTGGATTTCTTCAACGGTAAGATACCAAAGCACGTCGTGAACCGCGATGTGATTACGAAACTCATTGAAAAAGGTTTCAGTCCTCAGTCTTGAATACCCGATGCGAGCCGGACTTTCGTTCTTGTTCTCCTTGGTAGGACTGAGCATTTCAGGAATCCAAGACTTCGAGTGAGGCTAGCTTTTGTTTCAATTTCTCAGCGCTCGTGAACAAGAATGAGCGAATACCCATGTCTCTGGCTGCCGCAACGTTCTCGATCGTATCGTCCACGAAGAATGTTTCTTCGGCTTTTGCCGATTCGCTCTTCAATATGCACAAGAAGAATTCTTTCTGTGGTTTCATCAGGCCGATCTGGTGAGACGCGTAGACCCGGTCGAAAACGTCGTAATGCCCCTGCTGCAAGTGAATCTGATAATGTGACTCTATCGTGTTCGTTCCAGCGACGACTCTGTATTTCTTTCTCAACTCTTCTATCAATCGCACTGTGTCTGGTTTGAGAACAGGTTTGAAGAACTCAGCCCAGAGATCTCGTTCGATCGCTCGGCCGAAGATCTCAGAGAAGTTCTTCCAAAATTCTCTCGGAGAGATCTTTCCAATTTGAATCTCTCTGAGACCTGCCCTTCGAGCCAACGCGAGGAACTCTTGCTCGTTCAAACCAAGATGCCTCGCGATTGGAACGACGAGTGAAGTGCCATCACACAGAACGCCTCCGACGTCGAATATGAAGAGCTTCAACTTTTCAGACATGTACGGCTCACTTCTCCTCCTTCATGCTGAAACCTTCCATGAAAGTTTTTTGGAATATGAGTAGCATCACGAGAGGTGGTAACATCGCCATGATCGTACCGGCCATGATGACGTTCCAATCGGCTGCTTGAGCCTCCGAAGCGAGTAGCATCTTTATTCCTATCTGAACGACGCGCATCTCTGGGGTTGTCGTCATGATGAGCGGCCAAAGGTATTCGTTCCATATGTAGTTGAACTCTATCAAGAATAGTGCACCCATGTTCGTCTTCGACAGTGGTAACAGCACGTGCCACAGAAATCTCATCGGGCCTGCACCGTCTATCCTCGCTGCATCAGCTAAGGAACCAGGGACAGTCAAGAACAGTTGTCTGAACAGCAAGGTGCCAGTGGCGCTCGCAAAGAACGGTACCGTGAGCGCGTAATAGGTGTTGACCCACTTGAAAGCTTTCATGAGATCATAGGTCGGCAAGAGTCTCACCGGTAGAGGCAACATGTGAGTAATGAGTATTAGAGAAAAGAAGAGATACTTTCCTTTGAAATCTCCAAAGTAAGTGAAGGCGAACGCGGCGAGAATGGAAAAAACTATCTTCGCGAGGGCGACCACAATCGCAATGAAAGCACTGTTGAACATGAGCCTTCCCATCTTGGCTGACTTCCAGGCCTCCCTCATGTTCTGGATCAGGTGGAAACTCGGTAGAAATTTCGGTGGAAAACTGTAAGAATCCTTGTCGCTGAGCGTCGCCATCACGAACGCATAATAAACGGGGAACATGACGACGACCAACAATATCGAAAGAACGATGTAGACTTCGATTTTCTGCCTTTTGTACACCTTCATTTCCCATCACCTAACCATAGAAGACCTTCTGCTGAGTGTAACGGAACTGCAAGATGGTCAAGACCGTGACGAAGACAAAGAGAACCACAGACTGAGCTGAAGCGAAACCTATGTCGATCGATATGAAACCGTCCTTGTAAAGCTTGTAGACCAACACTTCCGTTGCGTTCCCTGGACCACCTTTGGTCATGATATCTATGAGACCAAACACTTCAAAGAATGCGTACAGCATGTTCATGATCAGCAAGAAGAACGTCGTTGGTGACAGGAGTGGAAAGGTCACTCTGAAGAAACGCTTGATGCCATTCGCCCCGTCTATGGATGCTGCCTCCAGTAACTCGGTTGGAATCGCCTGCAAACCAGCAAGGTAGAATATCACATTGTAACCGAGCATCTTCCAAACAGCTGCGACGATCACGATGGCGAGGGCAAGCCTCCCGTCGTTCATCCAGTTGATGGATTTCCCTGACAACAATTTCACGAGGTAGACAACGGGACCGGTAGCCGGATTGAACATCAACGCCCAAATGGTGCCGGCGATCGCTGGTGATATTGCGTAGGTCCATATGAAGAAGGTTCTGAAAACAGACATGCCTCTTATTCTCTGATTCAACAGCACAGTCACAATCATGCAGAACGATAGTCCAATCAAGACTACGGCTGTCGCGAATATCAACGTTCTGAGTAAGCTCTGGACGTAGGCTGGGGAATTGAAAAGTCTCACGAAATTGTCGAATCCCACGAAAATTCGTCTGTCACCGAATGGGGAAACTCTGAAGAAACTTTGGTAGATCGACTTCACGGTTGGGATAATGAAGAACACAGCGATCACAACTATGGAAGGCGACAAAAGAATGTACGGAAGCAACTTGTTTGGGAACCTACTCTGAGCATGCATCGAATCAGCCTCCAAAACTCGAAAGATGAGGAAGGGGGCGAAAGCCCCCTTCGCATCATTTACCGTACAGTGAAACGTAGTCTTTCAGTATCTGGTTGCACTGCTTTGCAGCTTCGTCCAGAATCGCTTTGGCAGTCTTTTCGATGTCTGGGCCTTTGTACTGCAATGCTTTTTCGAATGCGGAATCGACGAATCCCTTATCGCAACGAAATTGCCCAGTCTCACTCCTTGCGATTCCGGCCTGTTGATACCACTCAGTATCTGCAGGAACGCCGTGAGATAGTTTGGATGTTCGGAGAACCAACCTTCGTCGAGCAAACCTTTCAGCGCACTGTTGCTCGTTGGGAAATAGCCTGTCGACTTGTGCCACTTCTGCGAGACATCCAATCTTGCCACGAACTTGAGGAATTCCCAAACGGCCTTGTAATCTTCCTTGGGTTTACCCTTCATCACCCACAGCGTTGCACCACCGACGACAGAGTTGCCACGAGGATAGCCGGGGATCCTCGGGAGGAAGGTTGTGCCAACCTTGAAATTCGCTTTTGCCTCGATCGATCCGAGTGAAGATGTCGACTGAATCAACATTGCTACCTGACCTGCAATGAACGCGTTGTTGGCGTTGTACTCCCTGCCACCGTAAACGAGCACACCATTCTGTGCCCATTTGATCCATTCGCTGAACACCTTGACACCGAACTCTCTGTTGAAGTAAACCTCCGTGGCCTTGGCCTTCCTTCCATTTTCATTGTTCGCGTAGAACTGAGCGTGCAACGCGTGCATCTGTTCGAACACCCACGCCGGCCAACCGAAGGCGATCCCACCAGGTGCAGCACCAGACTGAACTATCTTCTTGCCATACTCGAAGACCTCATCAAAGGTCGTGGGTGGCTTGTTGGGGTCTAATCCCGCTTTCTGGAAGATGTCCTTGTTGTAATAAAGCATCGCCGTGGAAGAGTTGAATGGCATCGAGTAGAGTTTTCCATCCACAGAGTAGTAATTGAGTATCGGGACAACGATGTCCCCCCAGTCGAAATTCGGTTCAGCGATTTCATAGACTGGAACGATTGCACCGCTGTCGAGCATGGTCTGAAGTCCCACTTCATAGACCTGAACGATATGTGGGTGCGTGTTGTTCCTGTAAGCTGCTATGGCCTTGGTGAGCGTTTCGGCATAACTTCCAGTGAACACGGGTACGACTTCGATGTCCGGGTGGGTCTCGTTGAAGGCCTTCACGATGTCCTCGAGAGCTTTGAGGTTTTGGCCACTCATCGCGTGCCACAGTGTGATCGTGGTCTTAGGGAAGACGAGCAGTGCCAGTGCTGCAAGTAAGAGTACCGCCAGCCACTTCTTCATGCCCTCATCTCCCATGAATGATTTGAACCAAGAGTATTATTCTATAATTTTCAACCTTGAAAAGTAAAATGGATGATCCACGATCGTCTGATATTTCTAATTGGGTGTTTTCCAATAGGTTCGTTGAAGACAAAAGATTTTTAATGCCCATGCAATTTTAGACGTAACGCGCACTTGAAGGGGTAAAATGTAAACATGAGATTACCTTTCTTGGAGAGAGATAAATCCCACAACTGAAGAGGTTTTCCGTCACGAGAATGATGAAAGGTTCGACTTGCTTTTCTAAAGAGTTTAGCCATATAATACAACAGAAAGTCAGCGGAGCGGATCGGATGAATGTTGTTCATGTTCCCGTTTTGGTGGAAGAGGTCCTTGAGTTCTTCAAACACATCGAGGGTGTGTTTCTTGATTGTACCGTGGGTTTGGGTGGACATGCCGAGGCGATACTGAGCAAGATTCCCAACAGTGTTGTCGTGGGATTGGACGTGGATGAAGAAGCTTTGGATCTGACAAAAAAGAGGCTCGAGCGATTCGTACTCGCGGGGCGTGTCAAATTGTTCAAGAGTTCATACGTGGATGCAGCAGAGGTTCTGAAGGAAATTGGTTTTGATCACGCTGATGCCATCTTGATGGACCTAGGGGTTTCGTCAATGCAACTGGAAAAAGCGGAGCGAGGTTTCTCGTTCAACAGAGACGGACCACTCGACATGAGAATGGACAAGCAACAGACATTGACGGCATATGACGTGGTGAACTCCTGGGATGAAGAGAACCTGAGCAGGATCATATTCGAGTACGGCGAAGAAAAGAGATACGCCCGGCGCATTGCAAGGTTCATAGTTCGCAACAGGCCCATACTCACAACCAAGCAATTGGTCGAAGTTCTTGCCAGAGCCATTCCAAACAAACACAGTCGAAACAGGCATTTCGCGACCAGGGTATTTCAGGCGATACGAATAGCCGTGAATTCTGAGCTTGAGAATTTGAAGAGGTTTCTCACTCAGGTTCCAGAGCTCTTGAGACCAGGCGGTAGGATTGCGATCGTGTCGTTTCACTCTTTGGAGGACAGGATCGTCAAAGAGTTCTTCAGGAACGAGCCGAGGCTGAAACAGCTGACGAAGAAGCCGATAAGACCAAGTGAATCGGAGATAGCGTCGAACCCAAGAGCGAGGAGCGCCAAGTTGAGAGTAGCGGAGCGGGTGTGAGAGGAGGGGGGAGGTTTGACCCCTGTAAGATCAATAGCGAAGCGGAGGAGTCGCGCGGTCGAGCGTACTCTGTCTCTGTACCTCGTGAGGCTCGCCTTGATTGTGGCTTTCCTTGCAGTGATACTCGTGGCCACATTCCCAATGGTGAAATTGACGCACATCGTGGCGACCTTGTCCAGGGAAAACAAAGTTTTACAAACGCGCATCTTCGAGCGTGAACAGCAGCTGAGCCAATTACAAGCTGAACTGATTCTGTTGATGTCCTCACGAGAGGTGATCGGTCCGGGTTCTGATGGGCAATAAGGTCGTATCGAATCGATTGAAGTTCTTGGTCTTTGCCTTCCTTTTCTTCTCGGTGGGCTCCTTTGTGTTGCTCTCTTTGAGAAGCCTCAATTTTCGTGTTGGACCAGTCTGGACGATCCGAATTCCCGCCTCAAGGGGTAAGATCCTCGACGCCCAAGGTAGGCTCTGCGCGTACGATGAGTTCATCAACGTGGCGTACCTGGACATCGACTATCTCAGGAGTGCAAAACTGGATCGACTGGTACCGCATCTGGAACTTCTACTGAGAAACTTCAACGTTGGTAAAACGAGCCGAGATGTCTTGTCGAGCAAACAGAGGTTCCTCAGACTCGGCGAAGGCGCATCCCGAGATGAGATCCTCAGACTGATACCCACGGAGTTGCTTCCTTACGTGTCGATAGAGCTCGAGCCACGGAGGAAAAGGTTCATCGATTTCGGGATGGATAAGATCTTGGGTAGCGTCGTTGGCAAACGCGCAATAGGTGGCGTGGAAGAGGCTCTCGATTCACAACTGAGTGGCAAGAAAGACGGCAGGCTTTTCTTGCGCTTTTCTGGCTTCGTCACATTGTCGCCCAAACTGGAATATCTCGACGAGCCTATAGATGGGAAGGATGTTCAATTGACCATAGATATGGATTTCCAGCGGGTCTGTTACGAAGAGATTCTAAAGGCCAAGGAACAAAACCAAGCCCTGAGTGTTGGTGCCATAGTCATGGAAACGAAAACGGGAAAAATCAGGGCCATGGTGACGACGAGAAACTGGAATGACGCTGTGCTTGGTTACTTTGAACCTGGTTCATCGTTGAAACCCATCGTTTACTCGATCGCCCTGGAAAGTGGTGTACTCAACGGCAAAGAGACCTTCAACTGCATTGGTCAGATAAAACCGGTGCCAGAACTGGACGTGATCGTTCGAGACATTGATGTACACGGCACCGTGAACGTGAGCGAAGCGTTGGTTCATTCCTGCAACAGTGCAACGATCATGATCGCAAAGCGCATCAAAGAACAGTTGGGTGACGAGGCATATTACGAATGGCTCAAGAAGTTCGGATTCGGCGAGAAAACCAACATCGAGATAGCTGGAGAAATACCCGGTGTACTCAGAAAGCCGAGCCAGTGGTCGAAGATAGACTTTGCGATGATCAGTATAGGCCAAGGCATAGGGACACCCCCCATTCAGTTTTTGGCAGCTTTCAACGTCTTGGCAAACGGCGGTAAGTACGTCAAACCAACGATCGTCGAGCAAAAAAACGTGGAGGAAAGACGCGTCATCAGCGAGAGAACCTGTCAATTCATTCGTGAAACTTTGCAACGCGTTGTGCTCGAAGGAACTGGCAAGCGTGCCAACGTGCTTCAGGTGAGCGTCGCTGGTAAGACTGGAACCGCACAGAAGCTTGTGGATGGTAAAGACAAAGAAAAATATTTCTCCATATTCGTGGGCTATTTTCCGGCCGAAGATCCTCTATACACTGTCTTGGTGTACATGGACGAACCGTCAGCGGGTCCGTATTTGGCAGGGGAAGTCGCTGCGCCTGTGTTCGCAGCGATAGTGAAGAGAATTCTTCAGATCCGAAAGGAACATCCGTTGAACGTCACAACGACCGTGATGCCTGACCTCAAGGGCCTGACACTGCGTGACGCACTGCTGATACTGGAACAAATAGGAATCAAGAGAGAAAATGTTAAGTACGACGGTGTGGGAACGGTGAAAGAACAGTATCCAGAACCTGGCACGATCGATTTCAGAGATAAGACTGTCTTTCTGAAGCTACAATGATGCTCCCTTCGTGATAGAATCTGAGTCGAGGTGCACGAGTGGCTCTGACGTCACTTTTCAGACAGACCGTGACGGGGTTTTTAGCCGTGCTCCTGACTGTTGTGCCGCGCGAATACTTGAAGGCTAAGTTGGCGGTCAGGCTGGGTGATCAAACGCCAGCGAAGGTCGGTCGAACCAGCTTGAATCCTTTCGTTCATCTCGACCCAATCGGTACTCTGGCCTTCATCTTCCTCAACTTCGGTTGGTCTCGACCTGTTCCAGTCAGACCTTGGAACTTGAGGAAGAAAAAGCGACACTTTCTTTTGGTATCCTTGGTTGGCCCGGCGATAGGCATGGCTTGCTTTCTCACCTATGGTATCCTGGCAAGATTCTTCAACAGCTCCGAGCTCACCTTCGAGACGCTCAGCAAGGCTGCTAGGTTCAGTCTGACCTATGCGCTGTTTTCTCTCTTCCCCATACCGCCTCTGGACGGTTCAAGGATCCTCGGTGCGTTGTTGCCCGAGAGTTACACGGAATGGTACTTGAAGTACGAAGTTTACGGCGTTCTCTTCATGTTAGCACTGCTTTTTCTTTGGATCATGCCGTTGATCATGAATCCGTTCGTGAAGTTTATTGAAAAACTCACGATCATCTTCACAGGTTGAAAGGAGCAGTAAACGATGTTGTTCGTCAAGTATCCAGTGTCACTGAACGTCGTCAGAAAATTGAAAGCGTCGGACCAAATCGTCTTCACGGGAAGGCTCGTTCTCTTGGGTGAGGCAGCCTTTCAAAGGATTGTGAACTACGAACGTGCCGAGGGGTTGATACCGGATTTCATCAAGAATGAACTCATTTGCTTAGGCCGTGTCGAACAGAACATCGTGAAGCCGATCCCTTCGAAAACCTGTGAACAATTCTTGGAAAAGGCGTTTCTCTACGGCGCAGTCTCCGTGGTCGCGTTCGACACAAGTCTTGACGAGACCGCATTCAAGAGGTTCTCCCGAGCACTCTTCGTTCCAGAATCCGAGGTTCGTCCGATCTCTCAGAGAATGGTCGCCTACGCGGACCTCGATCAGGATGCCGTGTACGAGATCGAAGTGGAACGACTCGTGATGCGTGTGGCAATAGACAGCAAAGGAAACAAGATGTCACTGGAGGTCAGACATTGAAGTTCTGCTTCGTGTTCGGCACCCGACCAGAGGTGATCAAGGTTGCACCGGTGTACAAATTCTTCCTCCAAAAGGGTGAAGAGGCCTTCGTCGTGGCCACTGCACAGCACAGAGAAATGATGGACATGATGATGAACGTGTTCGGTGTGGAAGCCAAGTACGATCTTAACGTGATGATGCACGATCAAACGCTCGACAGCATCGTAGCGAGCATCATGCAGAGACTACCTTTAGTTTTGCAACTAGAAAAGCCTGACATTCTGTTCGTTCAGGGCGATACCACGACCGCAATGAGCTGTGCGATCTGTGCGTTTCATTCAAAGATTAAAGTTGCACACATCGAGGCGGGTTTGAGGAGCCACGACCTCTACGATCCATTTCCAGAGGAGATGAACAGAAGAGTCATCGACGTTGTCAGCACATACTTGTTCGCGCCAACGAACAATGCGAAGGAGAACTTGATCAAGGAAGGCATAGAAGAAGATCGTATCTACACGGTGGGCAACACGGTGGTCGATGCGTTGAACATGATAAGCAACAGTTTCAACCTATCGCAGGTGAGATCTCAACTTGTTCCTTTCGAAAAATACATCCTGATGACCCTGCACAGGCGAGAGAACATAGGCGAGAGGATGGTGTCGATACTCTCGGCTGTCGCAAGATTCGCACGAGAGAGAAATGTTCACGTCGTGTTACCAGTACACAAGAATCCCAACGTGAGACGGATCGTCTTTGACACCGTTGGATCGGATCCGCACTTTCACTTGGTTGAACCTCTTGACTACGTCTCTTTCCTTGCACTGCTGGAAGGTTGCTGGTTCGTGGTCAGCGATTCTGGTGGAGTTCAAGAAGAAGCTCCATCGTTCGGAAAGTTCGTCGTGGTCGCAAGGCGCACGACGGAAAGACCAGAACTCATAGAATCAGGTTTTGGAATACTCGCAGGAACTGAGGAAAGTTCGATACATGAGGCGATGGTCTTGGCGAGTCAGAAAAAGCTCGATCCTTCAGGAAATCCCTTTGGCGATGGGAAAACTTCTGAGCGAATTTGGCGCATCGTGAGAGGTGTTTCACAGTGAAGCTGAGAATGGCCCTTGTGGGTTGTGGAAGGATCTCTTCGAAACACGTCGAGGCGATCGAGAAAAATGCTCATCTCCTAGAGCCTGTGGCGGTGTGTGACATCGTTGAAGAGAGAGCACGAAAGACTGCCGACATCATCGAAAAGAAGCTTGGCAGGCGGCCAGAGGTTTTTACCTCGTACGTCGATGTGTTGCGTCGAGCTGATGTAGATTTCGTCTCCATAGCGACACCGAGTGGCCTCCACTACGAAATGACGATGCAGGCGTTGGAGTTTGGGAAACACGTCCTGGTCGAAAAGCCACTCGCACTCGATACGAGGCATTTGAAAGAGATCGTCGAAAATTCGAAGCGGAAGAAGCTGAAAGTTGGTGTGTGCCACCAGAACAGGTTCAACCCCCCGATCCAAGAAGTCCGCAAGAGGATAGAAGACGGTTCCTTTGGAAGGTTGTTCCACGGCACCGTTTCGGTGCACTGGAATCGGAACGAAAGCTACTACAAGCAGGACACTTGGCGTGGAACATGGGAACAAGACGGTGGCGTGCTCATGAACCAGTCGATCCACGGAATAGACTTGTTGCAGTGGATGCTCGGTGAAAAACCGAAACGCGTACTGGGATTGATCAAGAATCTTAATCATCCTTACATTTCCGTGGAGGACCTCGGGATCGGGATAGTGGAATTCGAATCGGGTTGCGTTGGTATCATAGAGGCAACCTCGAACGTCTTCGACAGAAACTTGGAAGAAGTCCTCACGATCTTTGGAGAGAGGGGAACGGTGAAGGTTGGAGGGCTTGCGGTGAACAGGATTTTAATTTGGCGCTTCCCCAATGAAGAAACTCATCCCTTCATGAACTTGGCAGATCCAGAGACCGTGTACGGTCATGGTCACGTTCCGCTGTACGAAGACTTTTGTCGGGCGATCATTCAAGATGGCAAACCGTACATAGACGCGTCGTCGGCTTCGAATGCGGTCCAGATTGTTTTGGCAATATACAAATCGTCCTTGGAGGGCAACTGGGTGGAGTTCCCCTTCGACTTTTCCACGTTGGACATGAAGGAGTGGAAGGGTTGAAGAGATCACTTCTTTTGATCGCTTCGGCGGTACTTTTGACGTACTTTCTAAGACCGTTCAAGTTCGTTCCGCTCGATCTCGCTTTTCTGTTGTACAGCCTCGCGATCTTCAACTTGAGCAGAGACCTCAGAACGGTTTCAATCGGTTTGTTCGTCGCTTTACCCCACACGCTCTTTGGATCTGAGAGCCTCGTTCCTCTGATCGTTGCTCTCGGTGCATCGATGCGAGCGGAGAAAACCGCTTTCAGAAAGAGGTTGAGCGATTTTCTCAAGTATTACTGTGTTTATGCGTTGGCCGTCGTGTTCTTCGTTCGAACAACGAATCCTGTGTGGAAATCTCTTCTGTTAAGCTTTCTTCCCTTCTTGTTGATGTTCTCGTCCCAACGCGACAAGTACAAGTGGTTCTTCGTCGAAGACGCCATTTTCGTCCCATCCTTGGCATGCCTCCACATCATCGGTCAATACGGGCGAAGTTGGTGGATCTTGATCGTCTTCGCATTGAACTTCGTCGTGTACAGGTGGTTGCTTGACTACAAAATGAAGACAAGAGAACTGTCCAAATTCGAATCCAATTACAAAGATTTCAGAAAGAAACTTGCAAAACTAGTGGAGATGGTGGACAGCACATCGCAGAGTTCTTCCATCTATGAGAGTTTGAACAAACTCGCTGAAGTGATCAGTAGCTTGACTGGTTTCAAGTACGTGTTGATAAGCGTGTTGAACGGGGACCTCGGCGTGATCCAGCGTGTGGCGCAGCACGGCATCGGTGAGGAGGAATTCAAGAGATTGAAACAGAACCCGCCACCGATCGAATACGTGCTTCGGTTCACCCAAGAACGTTTCAAAGTAAGCAACTCCTATTTCATACCCGAAGGTGCGCTCGAGCTACCCGCAGAATACGTTGCGACCCTGTTGAGTGGACCGATGGAGGACGAGCCCGACGCGTGGCGACCGAACGACATGTTGATCGTTCCCATACGCAGCCCGATGAATGAAATGGTAGGTTACATCTCGGTGGATGCACCGCAGAGCGGAAAGAGACCGAGAGTCGAAGACATACAAATAATGGAACTGGTGGCCGATCAAGCGTACAAACTCCTGGAACGATCACAGTTGTACCACGATGTCGTCGCGAGAGTTTCTTACGATCCGCACACGCTCTTGTTGACACACTCAGCCTTTCTCGGCGTATTGGAAGCTGAAATTGACAAGGGGAATCGTTTCGCGGTCGTGATACTCGACGTGGACGATCTCTCAAGCATAAACGCGCGTTTCGGGCACGAAGCTGGCGATCAACTGCTGGAAAAGATCTCCGACATCCTTCGCAACAGAACGAGAAAGACCGACGTTGCGGCGAGGTTTGGAGGAGAAGAGTTCGTGTTGCTCTTGAGGAACGTCACCAAGTCCAAGGCCATAGAGATCACCGACAGGTTGCTCGAGGAAGTGCGCAGGATCGAGTTCAACGTGAGAGTATCTTTGAGCGCCGGTATCGCGATGTTCCCCGAGCACGGGCGAACCACGCAAGAACTCATCAAGATTGCGACTCAGGCGCTCCAAATTGCCAAGATGTCGGGGAAGGACAGGCTCATGATCCTTTAGATCACGACAGATAGGCCACAGGTTGTACCTTCAAGAAATCCACCAGCTGTCTGTCGCTCGTCAGAAGTACCACTTGGCGCCTTTGGGAAAGCACCTGCAAGAGCTCAGCGACGGTCCTCAGACGCTCCTCGTCGAACCTTATCATGAAGTTGTCAACGATTAGAGGGAGCGGTTCGGAGAGTTCGAGGATATCGTGTAGGGCGAGCTTGTAACAAAGAACCATCTGATCGAGCGTGGCCCTGCTCAGTACACTTTCTGTTCTTTGCAGATCGGTGCCCACCGCGATCTTCACGGAAAGATCTCTGTCCACGATGAGATTGTTGGCCAGTTTTGAAAACCTCCTGAAAGTACCCACAAAGAGGTTCGCGAAACTCTTCACGTAGGAACCTGTGAGGTTCTCAAGCTCAGAGCTCAAAAACTGTGAGAAAGAAGGCAATCTTTCCAGCTTCATGTTCAGCGTGGAGATTAGAAGCTCAATCAAGGATCGTTCCCTCAACAGTTCCACCGTTCTTTGAAGTATCGACTCGTCGTCAATGTGTTTTTCCAGTTCGGCGAGTTGGGATTGCAGATCAAAAAGGTCTCCATCAACTTTCTTCAGAAGGCTTTCGAGTTTGGTTTTCTCGCCCAACAAGTTCGACAAGGCTGCGTATTGCTTCGACAGACACTCCAAGTCAAGCTTCTCCAAACAGTTCTTCACACGTTCGAGCTTCTCCTTCTCAACCGTCAAATTTTCGACACGATGGTACCGCTCATGTGCCTCCTGCGCTTCGTCGTAACTCTCCAAGTCAAAACTGTGCAGCAGCCGCTCGAATTCGATCTCCCTCAGTTGTCTTTCCCGATCCAGAGCGTTCAATTCGCTCCTAAGATGCTCGATCGTTTCTCTCAGCTGTGCGATCTTGAGGGTTTTTTCGTCGAAGAGCGAAACCTTTTCTTCGAGTCGCAGTATCACGGTGGGAACGTCGGAAAACTCCTGCGCGCCGTGCTGTCTGAGTTCTCTCAGTAGATCTTCAACCTCTCTTTGCAGTTCTGACTTCATGCGCTCGAATCTTTCTTTCTCTTTCCACCAATCTCTGTATTCCTCGTAGATCTGCCTCAACTGTGTGGCATCCTTTACCCCAAACGATTCAAGAAACTTTTGCACGGTCGTCGCCCTTTTCTTCTCTATCATTCGCAACTCCAACTGGCGTTTCAACATCTCTTCTTCGAAGTGGGACACATGCTTGTCCAAACTTCGAGCGCTCAACATAGAGATGAGCGCACCGAGACCGAGCGCTGCCGAAAAGGCAAACCACCAGCGAGCTATGCTGAAACCGAGGACCATCGAGACCGCGGCCACCAAGAGCAGGATTATCGCTGTCAAACGCAACTTTCCGATCTTTCTTTTGTCTTTCGACACGTTTTCTTCCAAGACCTTCAACTTGCTCCTCAGCTGTGCCTCTTCTTGATCTTGAACGCGCATCTTCTCGTTCGTCAGTTCATCCAAGAAGTTTTCGCCGAACTTTTCAAAGTATTTCCAGCTCTCTCGATAACTCGATTCGAACTCACGAATCTGCTGAAACTTGGTCTCCAAAAGCTTGTAAGTGAGGCGAAGGTTCTTCAGCTTGAGCTTGAACGTTTCTATGTCCTTGTGTCCCAAAGAGTTCAACAATTCCTCACGTTCCTTGATGGTCTCTTGGAGCAATTTCGACACTTCTTCCAGCTTCATTGAACGTTCCTCAAAGAGCATAATCGCTTCGTCCAGTTGTTCCTTCGCGTGGCAAATACGCTCACGCTGCGGTTCATCGATGACCGTGTATTTTTTCTCCTGTTCTAAGCGATCCTCGAGTTCTTTCAACTCTCGCTCCAGCTCACGTCCCAACTGCTTCAAAGATTCCTCTATCTTCTGGTTCAATCGTTCAATTTGAGCCTTAAGCTTGGCTTGCTCTCCACGCAACGTCGAAATCTTTTGCGCCAACTTCGAAGCTTCTGCAGACCTCACGAAGCTTTCCTGTCTCGCTCTCTGAAATTCCTGAAGTTCGTTCTCTATCTGCTTCAGTTTGAGCTCCAGCTGTCTCTTCTCCGACAGGAGCTTTTCACCGTAGCTCGCAGCCTTGGCCAAGGCGAGTCTCAAAAGTTGTGCCTCTTCGACGCGTTGGAGGTTGCTTTTCATCCTAGCAATGAGAAAATCTTCGGCCTTTCTGAGTTCCACGTCCTCCTCATCACTCAGAAACATCAAACTGTCAGCGAAGCTTCTCTCGAATGGTTTTTCTGCAGAGCGGTTCGAAAGCGAGACCTCTTCCCCTTCCCTGTAGACCAAGATTTCACCGCCGAACTCGGCACCGTCCCACGGTTCGTACTTTCTCAGTTCCGATTCAGACACGTCGCAGAGGCACGAGCGAACGAAGTTGTACAGCGTCGTTTTCCCAGACTCGTTGGGACCGTAAATGACGTTCAAACCCTCATTGAATGAAATTTCAAGACGCTTGAGTTTACCAAAGCCTTCGATTTTCAGTTTTCGTATCTGCACCGCTTCATCTCACCCCTGTAGGTCCAATATCTCCACGAACAAAGCTCTGAACTTTTCTGGGATCCTTCCCAAGAGCCTTCTCTCAAGATCGTTCTTGGCGACACGATAGGAGTTCAAGACGTGGAAGTGTATCTTCGCAAATTCTTCGATCTTGTCCTCCGACAGCGGTTCGATCGTGTATAAAACCTGCCCATCTTCAAATGTTGAGAAACTTTCCCTCAGGACAGGTTTACAGCCTCTCACCGAGCTCTCAATGAAAACACTCAGCTCGTCCTCCTTCACGCAGAAAAGAGGTTTCTCCACTTCCACAGGATTTGAAGAGAACTTATCGAACTCAGAATCGTTTACTTCCAAGACGGATACGTTGGAAGGGAGTGTGAGATGCTCCAGCGAGACGTTCTCTTCTCTCAATCGGAGCGTCTTGTCGGCTGGAACGAGCGATAGGATCTGCTCGATCTGCTGTGGCATCGCAAGGTCACCGAAGAGATTCCAAGCGAGAAGTTCTCGTGCATCCAGACTCAGAAACTCCACGAATATCGCTTTCTTTTTCCCCAACACCTGATGAAAGTCGAGCGGGAAACGAGCATCGGGAGAATCGTAGAGCTTCAGATTCGAAAGATACGCCTTCTTCAACGATTCCTCACCCACCTGAACTTGAGAGCGTAGAGTTTGAAACCGAGTGGCGAAAGGGTGCAATCGATGACGTTCGAAACCTTTTCTACCCTCCAACCAGATTCGTCCCAGCTCTGCAGTTCCATCACCTCGATGGCATCGTTCACGGTTCGATCCAGAAGAACGCTCACGGTACACTCACTCATTTTCAGATTTGCGAGTGCGATGACGGCCGTGTCCGACGTCCAATAGGAAGCGTTGCATATCGTACCATCCTGCCAGCTCAGATAGACCGGCCTGTATTCTCCCTTCAGCAGCACATTCAAAAACTGGTTTCTCACAGCCGTGAGCTTCGCAAGGAAGTCGATGAGCTCCGTCCTTCTCCAGTGGAGAACGTAATGGTCGAAGAAGGCGAGCTTACCCTGAAACTCATCGTCGCAAGTCAGGGTGAACCTACCACACGCATCGCTGTCGAGACCGAGGTTCATCGGCTGTGTTTCCTCTATTTCTTGGCCACAGTTCAGCGTGAGAACGCCGTTCTTCGCAAAGGCGCACAGGAACGGAAGAAGTTTTTTGAGTCTTTGGCCTTCGTTCCTCGCAATCGTTCTGGGTGTATCGGGAGTCTCTGAGGCCGCCAAGAATGGAAGCTGCATGTTGCACGAGAGGTTCTGAAAGAATTCGTAGGTCTTTTCGGGAAATCTTGGAAGCATCCACCAGCTGTTTCCAACGACGGCGTCGTACCCAGCTCGTGCCGCTTCGATCACCCTGTGTGGTTCGAGCTCTTCAGCGATGAACACGAAGGCTGGGTCGATCGATCTGGCGTTGTTCATGATCATTCCCTGCAACTCGTTGGGAAGTGCGTGCCCCATATCCAACCTCACGCCGTCTATGCCATACTTTCGTTGGAATTCTGGCAACACGGACGCGATGTATTCCCAGAGCTGAGAATTCTTTTTTTCACCGGGAAAACGACTCGCCTTGATCACGTCGAACAACACGTAAGGTGGCTGATCTTCCCCCACTTTTCCCTTAGCTGTGATCGGATGGTCTAGATACAATCTCAAAAACGTCACATCGTCCCAGGTTGGTTGTGGATCGTTGAGCCAGTCAGAAAAACCCGGTGCGGTGATGATTCCAAAGGTCTTCGCGATCTCGTACATGAAGTTCTCTTCATCGCAGTTTTTCACGAAATTGTCCCACTTTTCTGGATCGAGCCTGGAAGGATCCAGCGAGAACTTCTTCAAATGTTCACGAACAGCCGTTAGATCGTACAACTCACGCATCTGCTCGAAACTCGGTTGACAGAACCCCAAATGTTCAACCCTCGGTGGTGCATAGCCTGAAAGCTTTTCGAGTTTCACCCAGTAGAACCAGTCTGGGTGCTTCAGTATGAGATTACAGTCCCGCGCTGCGGTGCGTGGAATGAAATCGAGCACCACTCTGATTTCCAACATGTGGCACGCCTGAACGAACGCGGCGAACTCGTCCGCAACGTTCCAGCCATCGAGCAGTGGATCGTGGTAGCTTTCATCTATCTTCAAAAAATCCTTCACCGCGTAGGGTGAACCGATCTCTCCTTTCTTGAACATGTTGCTCGACTGGGTGATCGGCAGCAAGTAAAGCACGTTGACTCCGAGCTTCTTAAAGTGTGGAAGCAAAAGAGTCATCTTCAAGAACGTGCCACCTTCGCGATAACCCAGCACATCGTCCTGCTCGAATCTACCAAAACCCTTGTGGTTGTAGGCGCTGTTGGTGCGCACCAAGCTGCTGTAAAGCACAGCCTTCTTGATCCAACTTCTGTCTGGCTCACCCTTCTGAAGGGCCAGAGACGCTCCGACCTTCGCTTCGAAGTTTCTGTTGTGCTGCAACCATTCTCGAAGCTTTGAATAGACGATGGCAGGATCAACGAAGATCCTCTCACCGTCTTCTTTCGAAAGTCCATCGTACCAACCTTCAAGCCAGACTCGAGGCAAGCAATAATCCATTCTCCCTCGCGAGCGAACACTGTTGAGCATTTCGAATATCACGTTCTCACCTCAGTAGTTTTCAAGATAGCTTCTCTGCTCTTCACTCAACTCATCTATCTCTATTTTCATACTTGCGAGTTTCATTCGTGCTATCTTTTCGTCAATGTGGGAAGGCACAGGATAAACACCAGGTTCGAGGTTGGCTTTTGCAAGGTGGATCAGAGACAGAGCCTGGACGGCGAAGGAAAGATCCATTATCTCCACGGGATGTCCATCTGCAGCCGCCAGATTCACCAATCTTCCCTGAGCCAATAAATACAGCACTTTGCCATTCGCAAGCCTGTACGCTGTCACGTTCGGTCTGGCTTCGTATTTCTCCACACAGATCCTTTCCAAGGCCCTCACATCCACCTCGACATCGAAGTGCCCCGCGTTCGCCAATATGGACCCATCCTTCATTTCAAGGAATTCTTTCTCGCTTATCACTTTCGTGTTCCCCGTCGCTGTGATGAAGAAATCGCCCAATTTTGCAGCTTGCGAAATCTTCATAACCTCAAAACCATCCATGACCGCTTCCAGCGCCTTCACGGGATCGACCTCGGTGACGATGACTCTCGCACCGAGCCCCCTCGCACGCATCGCGATGCCCTTACCACACCAACCATAACCACACACCACGGCGATCTTACCCGCAACGTTCAGATTCGTGTTCCTCATGATGCTGTCCCATGTCGATTGACCTGTGCCGTAACGATTGTCGAACAGATGTTTTGTGAGGGCATCGTTCACCGCGATCACCGGTACTTTGAGTAAACCTTTCTTGTGAAGCGCACGAAACCTTCTGAGCCCCGTCGTGGTCTCCTCGGTAACGCCTCTCAGATTCTTCAAAGCCTCTTGGTACTCTGTATGCGCGGTCACGGTCAGGTCTGCTCCGTCATCGAGGATCAAGTGAGGCTGAGTTGTCAAAACCTTTTTTATGTTGTCCATGTACACTCTTTCGTCTTCGGTGCGCTTCGCATAGACCGTTAAACCTCTTTCTCTCAACGCTTCTGCAACATCGTCTTGCGTACTCAAAGGATTGCTTCCAGTCACTATCACCTCTGCTCCAAGATCTCTCAGTAGCAGCGCGAGCCTCGCAGTCTTGGCTTCGAGATGGATCGACATGCCTATGCGAAGTTCCTTCAAAGGCTTCTGAGGACCGTACTCTTCTTCTATGGATTTGAGCAACGGCATGAACCTGTAAACCCAATCGATTTTCACATGACCCGACTTCAAGGTCTTCACTCCTTTCAGAAAATTCGTCTGACCAGGCTTATAGCTCCCTGCGGACAAACTTCATGACAAACGTAGCACTTTATGCACTTTTCGTAGTTGATCTTCATCTGGTCTATGTTTATCGCTTTTGCGGGACATCTCTCTTCACATATTTTACAGCGAACACACTTGGTTTTAGATATCCTGGGTGAACGTGCCAACCTCCTCGCGAGCATTCTGAGAGCCTCCGGTACTGGCAGCACGGGTGTCGTGATTGGAAGCTGTATTTGACCCGTCCAATCCCCTTCAACATCATGTTCGACGATGAGATTTCTCAGCAGCGACTCACGCACGGTGTAGATGAGCAGTGGATCGACGTTCAATCTCTTACAAAGCACAAAATCGAGCACGAAACCGTTGGTGCTCAGCGCTATCACTCCGAATCGCTTTGTCTTGCCGTTGGCTGGTCCGTTACCCTCCATGCCCACGACTCCGTCGACGATGTTCAGAGTGGGGTTCACCAACCTGTGCAAGTCAACCAAGAAAGCAGCGAAATTCTCGTTCGTGCCACAGCGCATGTGCCAACCAGATTTCTCCAAGCCTGGGACACAACCGAAGGTGTTCTTCACAGCGAGCGTGAGGATCATTTGAGAATGCGTTTTCAACTTGGCCACGTTGATGATCTTGTCAACCTCGAAGATCCTTCTGTCCACGTTTATCTTCTTATAGATTTGTCCAGCGACCGTGATGGGTTGATCCAGTTCGAAAATCGGTACGTTCATTTCCTCACACACATCTTTTATGCCCGTCTTCTCGGCCACCCTTTGAAAACTGCCCGAAGCGGGACTGTCTGCGACCATCGCGTGGCACTTCAGATCTTTGAGAAAAATCAGAACGGCTTTCAATATTGCTGGATGCGTTGTTACGGCCTCTTCCGGTCTTCTCGCTGAAAGCATGTTGGGCTTGACCAAGACCGAATCTCCCGGTGTGAACAGGTGCGAGAAGCTTTTCAGAGAACTTCGCAATTGCTCCATGGCGTATTCGTACGAGTCGCAACGTAGCAGTGATACCTTCATAGCGACCTCCTGATATGAAGATGTTGTATCTTTACTTGAACAGAGTGATTCACAAGCTCGACCATAGTTTATCATCATTTTCGGAGGATTGGGATGACGCACGTGGTGCTGAACCAAGTTCTGGCGATCTTCCTTTTGACGGCTTTCGGGTTCGTTTTGAAGAAGATAAATCTCCTGAACGATGGATTCACCAAGAGCAGTTCGGATCTCATCGTTTATGTGACACTACCGGCGATGATAATAAATTCCATGGACAGGGAGTTCTCAAAAGACGTTGCAACGACTTCGTTGCAAGTCTTCCTCAACGGAGCAATAATGTACGGCTTCACGATCTTGCTCGCGATCTTGCTCGTTCGCTTCAGAAAGTACGAAGAAACGCAGCGCGGGGTTTACATGTACATGGTCATCTTCGGAAACGTTGGTTATCTGGGCTATCCCATAATGAACGTTCTCTATGGAGAGATGGGCGTCTTTTACTCGGCGGTCTTCAACATCTGGTTCAACATTCTCACTTGGACGATCGGCGTGAGCATCATGGCGCGTGGCAGGCTCAATTTCAGAAGGATATTGATCAACCCAGGTTTGTTGTCGACACTCTTCGGTCTATTCATTTTTCTGACACCGTTGAGATTGCCCACGCTGGTCAAGTCCGTTCTCGACAGCGTCGGGTCGATGACGACACCGCTCGCGATGTTCTTGGTGGGGGCTTTCTTGGCGGAGGCACATTTGAAAGACTTCGTCGCAGAGATAGATCTGTACCTTGCTTCGATACTGAAGCTGATCGCTGCACCAGTTTTGGTGTATCTGGTCATGTCGTACACAGACCTGCCAACGATCGTGAAAGTCTTGCCCGTCGTGATGGCGGGAATGCCTTCGGGTGTGAACACGGCCATCTTCGCGAGGATGTTCGACAAGGACTACAAACTCGCGGCCCAAGGTGTGGTGCTTTCCACCGCTTTGTCGATGATCAGTCTGCCCGTTCTCATACTCATGGTTGTAAAGTGAGACCAAGGCACTTGATCGGTTTCGCTGTGTGTGATAAAATTTGTGTGTACGCCGAGGTGGCGGAACTGGCAGACGCGACTGACTCAAAATCAGTTGAGGGTTGACCCCCTCGTGCGGGTTCGACTCCCGCCCTCGGCACCAAACCCGCCGTGAGGCGGGTTTTTGTTTGAAATTCGTCGAGAAGAAAACTACTTCCGCCGGCGTTAGTAACTTCCGCCCCCGAAAGTGATACAATACCATCGGGGTGGTTCAATGTTGTTCTCTTCTACACCGAAAGCGACCAGAGAAGAACTTTTCGACAGAGAAGAAGAACTCTCTGAGCTCGAAAAGCTTTTGAACATCTATCCCATCGTGATGGTCACTGGCCTTCGCAGGGTCGGAAAGTCTTCCTTGATAAGGGTCTATCTCAACGAGCATGAGAATTACTTCATATCGATCGACGTGAGAAAGCTGTACGAGATGTCTTTTGGGAATATCTCATCGCTGCATCTGACGAGGTTGATCGGTGAAGAGCTGAACAAGATTTCGAAAATCGAGAAACTCTCGTCGTTCTTGAGAAAGATTCGAGGAATCAGTATCCATGGGAGCTCAGTGGAAATCGATGCGAAACAGTTCGAACTCTCCGACATGTTCGAAAAGCTCGAAGCCTTCGCCGCGAAAAACAACAAGAATTTCATCGTCTTCTTCGATGAAGCCCAGTATTTGAAATTCTACGGCGCAAGGGGCGGGGAAGAGATACGGATGTTGTTGGCGTACAGCTACGACAATCTGCCCCACGTGAGGTTCATCTTCACAGGTTCGGAAGTTGGTATGCTTCACGATTTCTTGAAGTTCGAAGATCCCGATTCGCCTTTGTACGGCAGAGCCATGGGGTTTCTCACAGTGAAGCCTTTCAGCTTTGAACTGTCACTGGAGTTCCTCAGGAAAGGTTTCGAAGAACTCGAAGAAAAAATCGATTTCGATCTCTCCGAGGTTGTGAAACAGTTAGACGGCATCGTTGGCTATCTGGTTCTGTTCGGACTCAAGTACATGACGATGAAGAACAAGGATAAGGCCCTTCAGGAAGTCTTCTCAACGATGAGCGTGTTGTTCGAAAAAAAACTTTCAGAGATCACCAAAAGAAGTCCACGTTACATGACAGTTTTGAAATCGATCGCCATAGGCATCAACACGTGGACAGGATTGAAGAACGTGCTGCATGCCAAGGGAGATTTCGTGAGCGATTCAAGACTTTTCTCCGTGCTCGAAACGCTTCAAAAGCTGTCTCTCGTAGAAAAATTCCAAGATCGTTACAGAATCACCGACCAAGTTCTCGAGAGGATCCTCAGAGAGAACAGGGTATGAAAATCATCACTCGAACTGTTCAGAGTGATACAACTTTCGATGGTCTTGTAGTATAATCGCTCCAGTAAATCACACTCGAAGGAGGGATGCATGTGAGGTACGGTAGGTTGGTGTTTGTCAGTGTCGTCGCAGTTACGCTGATCTTGGCTGGGTGTACCATGCTCGATCTGTTCGGGAAATCACCAACACAATTGGCAAAGGATCTTTTGGACATCGTATTTACAGCCAGCGCAACACAGTTGATCTACATCCCTACCAATGACGCCACCACTTCAACGTTGGGCTACGCCAGCGGCGTCGTCAGTTTCGTTCGAGGATTTCTAACGTTTGGCGGTACAGCCACTCCCACCAAGATAGAGGTCATCGACGTCGTTGAGTACACGAACTACAAGTTCTATCAGGTGAGTGGAGCACCAAACTTCGTTGACAAGGTCTACATGATCAACTTAGCGCTGACCTACTCAGCTACGAAAGTGGCAACAGAGATTCCCATGATCACGATCAAAAACGTATCGAACAAAGCTTACTTTTTCACAGTGTATTTAGACGACAATGAGCAACCAACTCTTTATCCGAGTCCGACGTTTCTGCCCCACTAAATCGGTTAGATGCGCCAGACTCTTTGATTTCTGACAGTGGAACTCTAAACGAATTCCAAATGAACGATCAAGATGGCGGCATCCTCTAATGATGCCGCTTTTTTAGTGAGGAGCTTAGCACTCGAAATCGCGGCCAAATCGAGTTAATAGATCGTAAGCCCTCTTCAACGATTCGAGAATCTTTTTCAGATTATCAGGACAACACGCGAAGTTCAATCTTACACCTTTGGGTTCGCCAAAATCCGCACCGTTGTTCAGATAGACCTTAGCTTTTTCCAAAAAGAACTTCTGCGGATTCTCTAATCCGAGGTTCGAACAATCCAGCCACATCAAGAAAGTCGCTTCTGGCAAGGGAACTTCGATCAGCGGCATGTTTTGTTTTATGAAACTGTACGCGAAATCTCTGTTTTGACGAAGTTTCTGTAGCAAAGCTCTGAGCCATTCTTCACATTCCGTGTAGGCAACCTGCAAAGCCAAAGCTCCGAAGATGTTCGGTGTTGTCAGTTCAAAAGCTTCCAAAGCTTCGTTGTAAAGCTTTCTCAACTTCTCGTTCGGCACTATTCCATACCCGTTCGTCAAACCAGGTACGTTGAAGCTCTTGCCAGCGGAGCTCAAAACGATCACGTTTTCAAGACCAGCCTTGAGGATCGTCGTGAATCGGAACGGTTCGTACACGATGTCTGCGTGTATCTCGTCGCTGATGATCACTGTTCCATATCGAGCACACAACTGGGAGAGTTCTTTCAACTCCTCGTACGTCCACGCCCTTCCAACAGGATTGTGCGGGTTTGAAAGGATGATCAACTTGATCTTCCTTCTGGACAAAGCGGCTTCGAGATCCTCAAGGTCCATGACGTATCTATCGTTCACTCTTTTCAGTCTGTTCTCCACGATCCGTCGCTTGTTTCTTCTGATCACGTTGAAGAAAGGTGGATACACTGGTGGTTGAATGACGATCTCATCGCCAGGTTCTGTGAGAACGTTGATGAACAACGCCATCATGGGCATGACACCAGGGCCGTCTACGATCCAACTCTTTTCCACGGAGAAACCATGCCTCTTCTCGTACCATCGAGCGATCGCTTCGTAGTATTCGCTCGGTCTGAACGTGTAGCCGAAGACCGCGTGTTCGACTCTCTTACGGAACGCCTCGAGCATGTTGGGGCACACCTTCACGTCCATGTCCGCGATCCATGCCGGCAAGACGTCATCACCGTACTTGGCCTTGATAGCATCGTACTTGACGCAGTTGGAATGACTTCTGTCTACGTACTCGATCTGCACAAGCATTCTCCTTTCGCAAAGTTTGGCAAGCTTTCTAACAGAAAGATAGCACACCCCGAACAGAATCAAAAAGTCTTCATTCGGAGGCAATACAACTTTGCGAAGATTGGACTTTGAACGGATACAACGATGCCTTTTTCGCCCGTTCCTCTGGTAAAATCCATTCGGTGAGAACATGTGGATCTACGATGAAGGGTTGATCAGATCGCTCCTCGTTTCCATGATAATGCAATGGATCTTTTCGTTTGTCTTCCTCGCTGTAATGTACTTCGCTGGCGTAACGTGGTTCGTGTTGGTTTTCTTTTTGCCCATCATCGCTCTGACGAACATTTTCGAGACTTTACAGTACTTCGCTTACGCGAAAGGGATCTTCATCAGCGATTTCGAATTGATCCTTCCAGGCGTTGGAAGAAGAAAATTCAACACGCAGGAGCTCGAAAAGATAATACTACCAAGAATGCAAAGTAAAGGCCGCTACTCAGCCACGTTCGTGTTCAAGAAAGGGTCACGCAGTGTGATGTTTTCAACTCTGGAAAAGAGACAGGAAATCGTTGAGCTGGTTTCAGATTTCTGTCCACACGTGCAGATCGTCGACAAGTCTAAAAAATCACGATGAACTCAGAGCTTCACATCTTTGAGCTTCTGTTGCGCCTTCACCACTGAGCTTATGACCCTGAGCATGGCGTTGAACTTCTCGTTGGCATTCTGCAAGACTCGGTAGGTCTCTTCAATGGACTCACCTTGTCTTTCGAAATTCTCTTGTGCCTCTTTGAACGTTTCACTGGTCTGAACGATCACGTCAGCGTTTTGCCTCAAGAAAGACAGCATCTGTTCGGTGGAATTCTTGAAGACTTCAAAGATTTGACCAACCACTCTCAGACCCTCGATGGACTTCTCTATCATCTCACTAAGCTGTTGGACCTTCTTCGTTATCTCCTGCGCAGCAACACCCGACTCGGTGGCGAGCTTCTGTATCTCTGCTGCCACCACGGCAAAGCCTCTACCGAACTCACCAGCCCTCGCAGCCTCAATCGAAGCGTTCAGTGCCAACAACTTGGTCTGTTTCGCGATGGTGTTGATCTTCTCAACCATCGTTTGAGCTTCCCTGAAGCTCTCGATCGTCATAGAAGTTTGTTCCAGTGCACTTTCGAACTTCTCGCTCGCCTGTTCCAAGTTGGCACCAGACTGGGACAGCTGAGATTCCATCTGGCTACCGACTTTCTTTATGGCCTCGAAAGCCGACCCGAGCGCCTCACTGTCTCTGGAGAACTTCGTTTGCAGTTCCGACAGCTCTCCGCTCATCTTGGAAAATTTCTCCATCACCGAACCGATCTGCCTTTGAAGATCAAGAACCCTCGACACGAGCGCTTCGTCCAGCTGATTCATGAAACTGGTCATCAAGTTTTCCGCAAAGAACGCAGAAGAAATTTTGTCAAAGGTCTTCTTGTCCAAGCTATCACTTCCCGTAGAATTGATCTATCAAGTCAACTCCACATTTGAGATCCCTGAGCCAATCGAAAAATTTTCGAACACAAGCGCCTTTCATCACTGCGCCATGCTGTGGTGCAATCTGTTGAATCTGCTTCTTCGAAACGATCTCTACCCATTTTCTGCATGCGACGCTGCTCGTCATGTACCTTCTGTGGAACAGTTCCATGTTCTTCACGTGCGATTCGAAATCTTCGGTCTCTCGATACCTCTTTCCAGCCGGAAAAACACAGGTACCGATGTCACCTGAGAAGAGTATCTTGGCAGTCGGATCGTACAACGTGAAATTCCCAGTTGAATGCAAATAGTGCGACGGGATCAACTCGAGCACATTCCCACTCTTGAGCCTGATGACGTCACCGTGATCTGGTATGGCGACGACCCTTCTTTGATCGAACACTCCGAAGTGTGGCAAAAAGCGGATCCAGAGGTTCGAGATGTAGACTTTGCTGTTCTCGGCGATCGAGAGCCACAGGATGATTCCACTCGTCACGTCGGGATCTTGGTGGGTGTAAAAGATATGGGTTATTCTCGAGGGATCCACCACTTCGGAAACGTTCGCCAGCACTCTTGGAAACACGTGGGCACCACCTGGATCGAGCAAAACAGCTTCGTTTCCGTCGACTATCAAGTACTGGTTCGTCTGAACGATCTCTTCTTCCTTCTCTTCCCACCCAAGAAAGTAGAATTTGTGAGTTCCGTTGTCGAAGAGTAAGCTGTTCTGGATCATGAGAAATCTTCCTCCTCGATATAAATTATGCCACGTCGAGTCCTATCATCTCTCCCCAACGACCGTTCCAGGTATTCTGAGCTTTCTCTCCAACCACGCGAAGAAGAAAGATGAGATCCAAACGACTGTCAGATAGATCAGAGCGGTGATCAGATAAACTTTGAAGAACTCGAAGTTCCTGCTCGCGATGAACTTGGCTTGTGCCATCATCTCGGGTGCGCCTATGATGTAAGCCATGGAGGTGTACTTGAGCAGGTATATGAACTCGTTCGTCCAAGCTGGAATGACGCGTCTCAACGCTTGCGGTAGGATGATCAACCTCACCGCTTGCCACTTGCTCATCCCGATGGACAGAGCTGCCCTCATCTGTCCTGAACCTATCGACTGTATCGCACCCCTTATGTACTCAGCTTGATAAGCTGCACTGTTCATTGTGAAGCCGATGAGAGCCGCAACCAGCGGGGAAAACCTTATCCCATAGACTGGAAGACCGTAGTAGAGGATGAAGAGCTGAACGAGCATAGGAGTACCTCTTATGAGTTCTATGAACGTTGTGCTGAGAAAGCTCACCACTTTGTTGGCGTAAACACGCCAGACACACAGGAGCGTTCCAAACAGAAGTCCGAAGATCGCCGCGAAAGCGGTCATGTAGAATGTGACGATCAGACCATTCAAAAGCCTTGGGATCGCTTGAACGAACACCTCGGCAAAACTCATCTTCTCTCCTCACCGTAAAGCTCTGTGAGCCTTCTGAGAAACTGTCTGGTCCTTTCAACCTTGGGATTCGTGAAGATCTCAGACGGAGGTCCCTGTTCGACGATTACACCGTTCTCCATGAACACGATCTCGTCCGCCACGCTCCTTGCAAATCCAAGCTCGTGAGTGACCACGAGCATCGTCATGCCACTCTTTGCAAGGTCTATCATGACCGAGAGCACCTCGCCTATCAACTCTGGATCCAATGCGGACGTTGGTTCATCGAAGAGTATCAACTTCGGTCTCATCGCCAAAGCCCTCGCTATGGCGACGCGCTGTTTTTGACCACCGGAAAGTTGCGACGGATAAAGGTGTGCTTTATCTGCCAAACCCACCTTTCTCAACTGTTCCAAGGCTATCTGAGTCGCTTCGTCTTTCGGAAGTTTTTGAACCTTGATCAATCCTATCCTCACGTTGTCGAGGGCGGTCAAGTGATTGAACAGGTTGAAATCCTGAAAGACGAAACCGATCTTCTGTCTCATGCTGTGGGCGTTCTTAGATGTTATCTCCTCTCCTTCCAGAAAGACTTTCCCAGAGTCTGGTTCGACCAACCTGTTTATGCACAACAAGAGCGTGCTCTTTCCAGTGCCACTCGGGCCGATTATCACCTTGGTTTCTCCTTTCTTCAACTCGAGCGACACACCCTTCAAGATCTCTGTTGTTCCATACTTTTTCCTCAGATCCACAACCATGAGGACTGGTTCCTGATTCAATGCACAACCTCCCTCGTCTCGAATCCAGGTATTCTCAACTTCTTCTCAACGAAGGTCAAGATTCTGTTTGCAAAGACTGTTAATGCAAGGTATATCCCGGCGCAGAGGAGGAATATCACCATGGGTTCGTACGTTCGTGCGATGATGTAGCTTCCCTGTCTCAACAGCTCAACCACTCCGAGCGCGTAGGCCATGGAGGAGTCTTTCAAGACAACCGTGAGTTCGTTGGTCCAAGGAGCGATGGAGAAGCGAAGCGCTTGTGGAAAGACGATGTATCGAAAGGTCTGAAAGCGCGTCATGCCTATTGAGAGGGCTGCAACGGTCTGGCCCTTGCCCACGGAAAGGATTGCCCCACGAAATATCTGAGATTGATAGGCAGAACTCCTCAGACCCAGTCCCAAAACGCAAGCAAAGAAAGGATCGAGTCTCACACCAACTTCAGCTAAACCGTAGAAGATGAGCATCAAGAGGACCAACAATGGGATGCTCCTGAAGGTCTTTTCATATATGGAACAAACGAGGCGCGGTACACGCGCCCCGTAGACCTGAAAGAAACTCACTGGGATGGCTATAACAAGCCCGAGCGCCAATCCCGCCAACGTCAGCTGGATCGTCACCAACGTACCCTTCAGGAGTATCGGTAAAGACTCGACGATCAATATCAATCTGTCTATCCCTTAACCCCCCACGCACTCCTCAAAAGTATTTGTCGATCAACTCGTTGATCTTGCCCGTTTCAATGAGAGTTTTCAAAGCTTGATTGATCTTGTTCAAAAGCTCCTTGTTACCCTTTCTGACGGCTATACCGTACTGTTCTCCCGTTACAATGATGCCCACGACCTTCACAGGCTTCGTCGCGGCGAATCTGTTCGCAACCGGTGAATCCAAAACTATCGCGTCGATGTTGCCGTTCAAAAGATCGCTGAGAGCAAGAATGAAGGTATCGTACCTCTTCAAGTTTCGCTCAGGTAAAAGTCCTTTCTGGACCAAGTTCTCCGTGCACCACAGATCACCCGTCGTACCTGTTTGAACACCTATTCTGTACTTTCCAAACAGCACTGTGATGGTGAGATCCGAGTCCGCCTTGACGATGATGCTCTGATCCGCCGTCCAGTAAGGTATCGAAAAGTCCACGACCTTCTTTCTTTCCTCAGTTATCGTCATTGCCGCGGCAGCAACATCGATTTGGCCTACCCTCAGAGCTGGTATGAGTGAATCGAAGCTCATGTCCACGAACTTCAGTTCGAAGCCTGCGATCTTGGCTATCTCGCGCATGAGGTCCATGTCGAAGCCGACAAACTGTCCGTTTTCGATGTACTCGAAGGGTGGAAAGTCTGCACTCGTTCCCACGATGACGGTTCTGGCGAAGAGTACGAACGAAATCAGAAGAAGCACACTTAGAAACACCTTCACTTGTTTCACGCTCTCACCCCTCCTTCATCTGTTAACCAAATTATATCACCACGTCCATCACGAAGGTCAACCACGCTCGTGCAAACGTTACAAGAACTGAGATCTTCGCAGAACATCTTTTTCATCACGCTGAATTCAGTATAAACGGGGCAACCTCACGAAGGAAACAAAGATGTTTCTTTCAGCCGCGTTGGCCACCAGAAATCTTTGATCTTTCAACCTCCTGCAACGAGTGACGCAAAATCGTTCCACAGCTTTTTCAGACTCTCTTCTATGAAAATCTTCGTCTCCTCGATCACGCGTTCACCCCTTCGAATGCGTTCTCGCAGTTTTTCAAGCATCTCTTCGATACTTTTTTCACCCGGCCCACCCATCACCTGCCTGACTCGCACAAAGTTCTCCACCGAAAGCAACTCAGCGACCTTCGAGGGGCTCATTGTGAATCTCTTCCCCGTGAGCCTTTCAAAATTCTCCACCAATGAACCGTACCGCATGCCACTCTTGATGTACTCGGAGACTATCTGGTGCGCTTGGCGAAAACTGATTCGAAACTCTCTCACGAGATGATCGGCGAGTTCCGTCGCTGTGGAACCTGTGGAGAGTGAGAGTTCTTTGACTCTGTCTTCGTTCACGGTCATCTTCTCGATTATCTCCTTCGTCAGTTTCAAGGCTTGCTTCAAGACCTCGGCTCCATCCAAAAACTTGAACAAGACAAAATCTCCGTTCTCGTTAACGTCCTGGTACGGCGTGTTGAGAAAAGCAACCTCCACGGCATTGAAGAATCCAAAAGAAACACTCGATCTTATCCTCAAATGTTCAAGGATAACAGGATTCCTCTTCTGTGGCATTATACTGCTGATCTGTACCAGTTCGTCAGGAAAGCTGAAGATACCAACCTCACAGGAAGCTTTATGAAGAACGTCTTGAGCGAACCTCGACAGATCGATCGCAAGAACTTTGAGTGGATCAAGAGCCATGTTGATCCAGTTCGATGTGACGATCGCCCTGTAGGAATTTTCGACAGGCTCGAAGAAACCGAGATAATCACTCACGATCTCTCTGTCGATTCTGAAACCTGTCGTCGTTATGGCGGCAGATCCCATGGGACAGAGGTTCACAACACGTGTGGCCAAGATCAATCCTTCCAGAACCTCCAGAGAATCGAAGGCCAGAGAGAGCAAATAATGTGCTAAGGTCGAAGGTTGGGCGGGTTGACCATGCGTGTACATGAGCAGGAATGTTCGAACGTTTTGTTCGGCCTTTTTTGATAGCCTTTCCACCAGATCGATCAATTCAGCCGCGATCTCCAGGAGCTTTTCGCGAACGCACATTCTGAAAATGGTTGCATCTATGTCGTTCCTGCTGCGCGCAGTGTGGAGGAAACCAGCCTTTTCAACACCTATCTTCTGCGATAACTTTCGCTCAATCAGAAAAACGAGGTCCTCTACGCCATCTGGTAATTTCTCATCGATCTTTTCATTCTCGAGCTCTGAAAGCGCCTGTGCAATCTCTACGACAAGCGATTTCGGTAGAATCTCAGTTTTCACCAGCATGAGCAGGTGAGCCTCGTTGATTCGAAAGTAATGGTTCAAGAGCTTCTTCCAGTTTTCGAAAGAGCTGTCCAGGACCGTTTCTTTGTAAACTCTCGAAAAAATCACTTGACCATCTCCAAGATGCTATTCATATTCTTGTATAGGACTTTTTCTATCTCCTCATCACTGTAACCGACCTCGATCATCGCCCTCAGCTGTTCTTCCAGATAGACCTTCGCAAATCCCCGTGGGAACCAACTCGAATCGGTACCGAAGATGATTCTGTCTGCACCGATGGTTTCTCTGAATTTCCTGAAGAGCGTCTGCAAAGTGACCTCGTAAGGCATCCATCTCATCCACTGGTTCGAGCCGCTCGTATCGATATACACGTTCGGACACGCCCAACAGAGGTTGAGCGTTTCGAACACGTAACCACACCCGAAGTGTGGCACGATGAACTTGATCCTCTTGAACTGCTTCGCAACGTCGTGTATGATCAACGGATTTATGTTCACGTGGTACGCGATCCCACCGGCTGCACCCAAGATACCGAAGTGAATCAAAACGGGTATCTCGTGCGCGTTGGCAACCTCCCAAACAGGATACAGCGATCTGTCGTTCAGAGGCGTGTTGACCTTGGGTCCCAAGATTTTGTACCCCTTGAGCCCTTTTTCGATGCACCTTTCGAGCTCTTCCGCAGCACCTTCATTTGACGGATCGTGATGGGCATAACCAACGAACCTGTCTGGATGACTCGCGACGAGTCTTATCATGTTCTCGTTACCGTTCGCCGTCACGAAGACGATCTTTTCTATGTTGTACTTCTGCGCTTCCGAGTACCACAGTCTACAGAGTTCGTCGAAATCGTCTATCCGTTGTGGCTTGGGGAAATTCCACGCTTTCAACCATTTTTCCTTCTCTCTTTTCAACCATGGATCGTCTTCGGACTCTCTGACGAAATCCAGCGGGAAATGAACGTGTGAATCGATCAGTCTCATCGATATCATCCTTTCAGACCAGACAGCATTATGCCCCTGATGATTTGCTTCTGGAAGATCAAAAAGACGATTATCAACGGGATCGTTGAAACTGTCGCTCCGGTCATGATCAGCTCCCAGTGCATCAGATTTTCACTCGAAAAGGTTGCCAAGCCAACAGGTAAGGTGTACATCCCGGGCTTTGAAACAACTATCAAAGGCCATAGGAACGCGTTCCAGTTGCCTATGAAATTCAAAATTGCAAGTGAAGCCAGAGCAGGTTTGACGAGTGGGAGGGCTACTCTCCAGAAAATTCCAAATTCAGATACTCCGTCGATCCTGGCGGCGTCCAAAAGATCGTCTGGTATCGTCTCCATGAACTGTTTCATGAGAAAAATCCCGAAGGCGGTGATCATACCGGGGAACATGATACCCCAGTAGGTATCTATCCAACCGAGCCTGGACGACATCACGTACCACGGTATTATCAGCATCTCGGTGGGGATCATCAATGTGCTCAGGATGAACAGAAAGATGATGTTTCGCCCTGGAAAGCTGTACTTGGCTATCGTGTAGCCAACCAAAGAATCGAAGAACATCACAGAAAAGGTGGTCGACAGCGCGACAATCAAACTGTTGAGAAACCATCTCGGAAACAATGAAGCGCTCATTATCTTCTGGAAGTTAGCCAAGGTGGGAGACTTTGGAAACAGATAGGGCCTGTAGATCTCCCTGAACGGTTTCAAAGACGACAAAACCATCCAGAAGAAAGGGAAGATCATCACTATCGCCAGAGCACTCAAAACGATGTAACTGACCAACTTTACCATTCTGTCGGATCTGGTCATGTCACCACCTCAATATTGAACTCTTCTGTTCAGTACTTTGAGCTGTAGTACAGTGATAGCGAGTATCATGAGGAAGAGCACGACAGTCGCAGCTGCCGCTGTACCCATGTCGAAGGATTTGAAAGCCTTTTGGTAAATGTAGAGGACTAAGGGTAGTGTCGAGTTGAGTGGTCCACCCAAGCCTTGATCGGTCATGTTGTATACTTGTGTGAATATTCTCAGAAACATTATAGTCTGCGTCACAGACAGAAACACTATCACTGGGTTCAGCAAGGGAATCGTTATCTTGAACAACAACTGTCTTCGATTTGCGCCGTCCACCCTTGCGGCTTCGAGGTATTCTTTTGGTATGTTTTGAAGACCCGCAAGAAAGATGATCACACAATATCCGATCTGGCCCCACACTGTCGTCGCCACTATGGATGGCAATGCTTCCGTCGTACTCATAAGAAAATTTCTCGCTGGTAATCCAAGGAAGCTGAGAAAGTTGTTTATGACGCCGATCGGTGGTTTTTGGTACATCCAACGCCAAACCCAACTCGTGGCAACGATCGGCGTTATGTACGGCATAACGTAGATTAGCCTGTAGAAACTTTGAAACTTTGTCACGTTGTTCAACAACAGCGCAAGTGCCAACGAGAGAACTATCACGCTTGGAACACCATAAAGAACGTACTTGAGCGTGTTGAAAAGACTGATCATGAATACCGGGTCATTGAATATACCCACATAGTTCGATAACCCAACGAATTTCCTGACGGGAGATATGATGTTCCAGTTGGTGAAGCTCATGTAAAATGCGGAAATCATCGGATAGAACCGTATGAAGGCGAAAAACAAAAGGGGTATCGAGAGAAAAAGGTACGCGGTCAGCACTTTCTTATGCCTCAACTTCACGATCTCACCCCAAAGGGGCGCGACCGAGTCGCGCCCACGTTTCACTTACCAACCGACTTCCAGAACTTGTCGAGAATCGCTTGCTCCTCCTGCGCAGCCTCCCTGAAGGCTTGCTCGGGAGACACACCCTTTAGCCACACTTTGTCCACAGCGTCCATCATGACCTTCCTTTGAGCCGTTTCGTCCACGAAGAAGGTCGCATGTGCGTACTCGAGTCCTCTCAAGAACGGGCCGTATATCGGGTCGTTGTGGTATTTCTGGGCCACGGCAGGGTTGGCGGGAAGTTCTCCGACTTTTTCAAGCCAGATCTCCATGACCTCTTCGCTCGCGAGGAACTTCAAGAACTTAATTGCAGCATCCAGTTTCTCTCCGGTGCAGTTCTTCGTGATCCCGTTCGCCCAGAAGGAAGCAAAGTTCGATCTGATACCGTTGTGTTCGGGCAGTTCAGCTACACCGAAGTTTATACCAGCTTTCTTGAGTGCCGCGATTCTGAACGACCCGTCGATATTCATGGCTGCCGCTTGTGACGTGAAGGCGGTTATATCATTGTTCATGAACCCTGGATAACCGACCTTGTGAACGGTTATGAGGTCGGTGTAGAACTTCAATGCTTCTGGTACTTCGTGGTACGTTACCTTTGTGTAGTCTTGGCTGTAAGGTGCTCCTCCAAACTGCCTGACGAGGACCTCCCTTATCCAATGATGACCCTGTCCGGACGGCTGGGTCGCCAGACCGGCTTGAACTATGTTGCCCTGTCTGTCGTACTTGGTGAGTTTCTTCGCCATTTCTACCAATTCTTGCAAGGTCCTTGGTGGCTTTTCAGGATCGAGTTTGGCTTCCTTGAAGAGATCTTTGTTCCAGAACAACGCGAGGCTTCTCACGGCTGTGGGTATGGCGTATCTTTTACCCATGAACTCGACACCTTTCGCGACGAACGGGAAGAACTTTTCTGGAAGTATTCATCGGAGAACTCGTTCTCAGGAAGTGGTTGCAGATAACCTGAAGTGACGTACTTCGGTATCCATCCGTAGTAGAGATTCACGACATCTGGTCCGGTACCAGCCGGGACAGATGCCGCCACCTTTTCGTTGAAGGCTTCGTAAGGAAACGTCACGTGTTCGACCTCGATGTCTGGATAGAGTTTCTGAAATTCCTTGATGAGCTCGTCGATGGCTTTGACTTTCGTTTCGAAGTAGTACTGCCAGTAGACGATCTTCACTTTGCCAAAGACTGAAACCGACAGAACGAGGATTACCACGAGAGCCGCCAGCAGAGACCTCTTCACAACGCCACCTCCCTTTGGATTAGGTGGTACTCAAAGTGCGAGATTCGCAGAACTGCATCGAGATTTGGTTTGTTAAGCGACTTTACCAACGCAATGTTAAACCGCGAAAGACATACTGTCAAGTCGAGTCGTCAGTACTGTCGACTCGTTCTTATCAGTCGCTGACCGTCGTCGGTGATTAACATGAACGATCGACGTTTTTCTTCTGTTTTCACTTTTTATCTTCTTGTTGCGTCATCAAAAGTTCAGTTAAACTTTAAAGCGAAAGGCTTATGATTCAGAACTTCTCGTTGCACTGGTTCAATCACTTCACTCCTTGAACATCACCAGCGCGCTGATCGGTTTGAGCTCGATCTTTCCGCTGAGCTTGTACAGAGCTTCCACACCCGCGCTTTCATCGTCCACCGCGACGCTCCACTCACCATCTGGAAGTTGGAATTCAACTGGTTGCACGTTGCCGTTGTAGATCACCAAGATCTCTTTCCAAGGATCGTCGTTTGCATGATCTTTCAACATGAACGCAACGACGCGCCTTGGTGCGTCCAAAAAAACCAGATGCTTTTTGATCTGCTCTGCATCTCTCATTCTGAAGGCGGGATGTGTTCTTCTGAGTTCTATCAAACCTTTATGGTATTCGAACACGTCTATGAACTGCGCCTTCCTTCCGTAATCGAGCGCGTTCAAAGAGATCGGGGCGTTGTAAGAGTTGTCGTTGAAGTTCTTCGTTCTGCAGAAGTCTTGACCCGCGTGGAGGAATGGAACGCCTTGGCTCGTCAGAAGAATGACGCCGGCGAGTTTTTGCGCGTTCTTGAGCTCTTCTTCCGTCCAAGTCCTCGTTCTGTCGGCCTTCGCGGCAAGGTAATTTTTGTCCCAAAGCGTGTGGTTGTCGTGAGATTCAGCGTAATTAATCGTCTGTTCAGGCGAAAAAGCGAAGTCTTTGATCGTTCCACCGTAATCTATACTTCCCACGACACCGCGCTTCAATCTCGTCTCCGCACCGATCGTTCCAAGCACGAAGCCTTTCACCGTTGGATTGAACACAGAACCACGGATCGCATCTCTGATGGAATCGTTGAACACTGCGATTCTCGCATCTCCAAGATGATGTTTTCCAAACCTCGGCTGTGTACCCCAGCCACCCCAAGGCTCACCGTAGATGATCACGTTTGGATTGATCTCTCTCAGAGTTTTTTCGACCAAAAGCATCGTCTGCTTGTCTATCAAACCCATCTGGTCGAAGCGAAAACCATCCACGTGGAATTCCTTCGTCCAATAGACCACCGTGTCGAGTATGAGTCTTCTCATCATCAACCTCTCGCTCGCCGTGGTGTTTCCAACGCCACTCTCGTTGACGTACTGCCCCGTCTTGTCCACGCGGTAGTAATAGTAAGGCACAGCCTGATCCAGCGGTGAAAGGTCACCTACACCGTAGGTGTGCGGGAATACCACGTCCAAGATCACGCCGATGTTGTTCCTGTGAAAGGCCTGAACCATCCTTTTGAACTCTTTTATTCGCTCAGCTGGATCGAACGGGTTCAAACTGTACATGCCTTCCACTGCCATGTAGAGGTACGGATCATAACCCCAGTTGTAGCGGTTTTCGAAGTCTCTGTTGATCTCATCTCCAGTGTAGAAATCGTTCACAGGCAGGATGTGAACGTGCGTCACACCGAGTTCTTTGATGTGATCCAACCCAGTGGTGACGCCGTTTGGACCTCTCGTGCCTTCCTCTATCAAACCGAGGTAACTGCATTTGTTTTTCACACCACTCGTTGGAGAACCTGTCATGTCGGCTACGTGTATCTCGTAGATGATCGCATCCACGTACGAATCGAGCTTCACCCAAGTGTCTTTCTCCCAATCAGATGGATTAGTCTTTTGAAAGTCTACGATCGCGCTGTAGCGACTCTTCACAGAAACAGCTTTTGAATACGGATCGACCGATTCTCTTTCTTTGCCGTAATTGAAGTATCTGTATCTGTAGAGCCAGCCTTCGAAGTCTCCCTCCAGCTTGGCATACCAACGGCCTTTTTCGAGTCTCTGCATGTCCACGATCAAGTCTGGCTCTTCCTTTTCATCCTTGTAGAGCAAAAGCTTCACCCATTTGCTCACGGGTGACCAAACGTAAAACTCGCTGAACTGAGGTGTGTAGAAACAACCCAACGGACCGTCGTAGTAGAGTTGGTCCAAAACCTCGATCGCGTACACCCTCGCAGGCTTGAAACCTTCCACGTGCAAGAAGATGTCCCTCGAGAGGTCTTCTTCGCTGAGTGGTTCTGCCAGATTCACCAAGAAGTGTCTGGTTCTGGTTATATCGGTTGGATCGACTTTTTCTAAACTTGCAAGTTTCACCTCTCTTTCATCGACGAAGAGCTTCACCCTGTCGAGATAGGTTTTCGTTTCGATCGGATTGGTGGCGTAGGCTTCTATCGTCGAAAAGTCTTTGAGTCTTGCAAAGAAAATTCTTGGACTCGTGTCCGGCCTTTGTTTGAAAATCTCCTCCACCCCCTGCAGGATCCAGACTTCAGCGAAGTTGTTCTCGATCTCTATGAACCTGTCCTTTGCGACATCTTTGGCTTCCCACTCTTTGAGTCTGACGATGATTCCGACCTTTGTCAAGTCCATGTCCAGAACGACCGTGGCTTTGAGGCCAAAATCGTCGACCTCGGTGAATTGGTAGGCTTTCCCTTCTTGTCCTATCGGCTCAACGGGCCAGATCCAGAGGTTCCAACCTTCGTAGTTTCCATCAAACCTGTGGTAGTGAACGACGATCGTGGTGGATGAAAAGAGAACAACCACGCATAGAAGGAACATGATCAAGAAGAACTTGCGCATGATCACACCCCCACCAATATTATCCCATCACCGAGCACGGATCAAAAAGCGCGAGCTTGTAGGGGAGAAACTCCTACGAAGAAGCTCATCAAGGTTGGTTCCATTTGGTTGGGTTTAATCACTTGAAGTTCCTGTTTTCGAAGACAACCACTGTTCTTCGAACACCTTGAGGCGTACACCAGCTACCCAAGATAGAGTAGTTTAAGCCAAAGTGATCCAGCAATTCTTTTTCTGTTTTGAAATATTTTCTCATCTCGCTAATCCAGCCCTGTCTGTACAGTCCAACTTCCTCCGGGTGGCCTGAATCGAAGACCAAGAAACGGCAATTTCTGAAAAGCTTGTAGAAAACTTCATCGGCTTTGTCTTTGCCGTAGTTGTAGAATATGTGATGATAAACACTCAGAAACAGTATCACGTCTGCCTTCCTTGGAAGATCTTCTTTCACTACGTCCAGCTGAATGAAATTGTAATCGGGCGGAAGATTGAGTTTTTCCCTCGGAGAAATGTCAACGCCGAGAACTTCTATACCGTGCTTTGGCAGATGGTAGGAAAATTCACCTCTGTTACAGCCTATGTCTACGACACTTTTGGGCCTTAGATCGAGAACAAACTTCGTAATGAGTTCCTTTTTAGCAGGATCAACCGTGTCTTGATAGCTTCCATCGAAAGCTCCAACGTATGTCTCCTGAATTTGTTTTGTGTAGGTTGGCAACATCGTCTGCAGATAAGGCTGCCAGTAAGCTATCAAAATCTGCTGAATACCTCTTTCACTGGCAAATCGGTTCAAAATTGCGTAAGTTGGTACCGTTCTCATCCCAAGAAACTTCGCAACTGCGACTCTGTGTCGACCACTTGCGACTAAGAAAGACACGTCCTCAGGGATTTTAACTGGTTGTCTTACCACGGGATCAAGAGCTGCAAGGTTCCCGTCATTGTGGAAAGCGACCACAGGTTTCAGGATTCTTCCGGTTTGTCTGATTGCATCAAACAGTTTGAGAAATTTCGATATGATTTGCTCCGGTGGGATCGTGTAGTAACCTTTCTCGTAGACATCTTTCAGAAAGGCATAATAAAGTGTCTTTTGATAAGGGATTCCTTTGCCGACAAATTCTTCCAGAAGGTTGATCATCAAAGGAATAGTGTTGTTGACCAGAAGCTCCGTTTGAATTTCACTTACCGGTGCCTTTCTTTGACTGAGTTTCGTTTCAAGCTCATCCTCATAGTTACGGATACTCACCTCAAAAGCTTGCTGATTGGCTAATGGTACTGAGTTGGAGGCTCTATCCTGAACTAAAACTCGAAAGACATTGAGAACCTGTTTTTCCAGCGAGTATAAGTCTTCAACAAACATCCTGTATTCTTCTGACCTGTAATCCGACATAATCAAATTTGGAATTTCATCAATAAAATTGAAAAGCGTATCTTTGAGCCACAAGTCCTTAGCACCATAAAAATTATGAACAATAGGTTTTATCCCCATCGCCATGGCTTCGGCGATGTTGTAACCAAAGCTTTCGTGCACACTCGTCGAGAGAACAAAGTTCTTGTCTTCCAAGAACTCCTCGATGTTCTTCACATATCCTTGGAAAACAACGTTCTTTTCTAAGCCAGTTTCCTTCAGCAAATGGGTGAAGTAAAAATGGTACCTCAAATCCTGAAAATCCCCAGCGATCGATAGATTGTACCTCGGATCGATCTTCACCAGCTGCCCCATCACCTGTAACCACATCGCAGGGTCTTTCTTGTAGTTTATGTGAGCAACGACAGCTATGTTGTATCCTTTCTCGCGAGGTTTAAACTTGAACTTGTTCAGGTCCAAACCGTTGTGTATCACGACCGTTCTGTCGTTGATCTGCTCGTAAACTTTGGGGTGGTAGGTTGCGATGATCTCCTTCATGTGTTCGGCGACGAGAATCAACGTGTCTATTTTCTTCCAGTCGATCTTTCCAAGAAAAGCGTTCGTGAGAGCCTCGTAGCTGTGCAATCGACAAACGATTTTTTTGCCCATCTTCTCCAACTTGTTTGTCACTTCCACTGCCAGTTCGTTCGCCCACTCGAGCCAGACTACGTCGGCCCACTTGTAGGCTTCTACTATTTGATTTCCGTCTGTTGTCACGACCAACTTCACTTCGAAGACGTTCGAGAGCACCTGTGCGATGTCTTTTATGAAGTTGTCCAATCCAGGCAGGCAAAAGATCGCAATCTTCTCAGGTCTTTTGAATTTCATCTTCGCTTGTTCGAACTTCTCTTTCATCTCTGGTATATCACTCAGCTGCGCGGCTTTCGAATAATAATGAAGCGCCATCGGAAAGTTGTCCTGCGCAAGCTGAGTGTCTCCCAAAAGGTCGTACACTTCCCAGGTTTTGTTTTTGATCCTTGTCAAATAGCGCCAAGATTCGAAAAAGTTCTTCTTCTCGAACAAGACCTTCGAAAGATTGAAAAGCACATCGTCGTTGGTCGGATCGAGCTTCAAAGCTTTTTGAAAGTGTTCTAAAGCGTTGTCCAACTTGTTTTCTTGGTAGAAAAGAACTCCAAGCATGTTGTGCCTCATCGACTCAGGCTCGATCTTTTGGGCGAGTTCCTTTGCCTTGGAAAAATCCTTGAACATGACATACTTTTCGATCTCTCTAAACAGTTCTTCCATCTTCACACCTCTCGAATTATTCTTCCATCAGCACAAGGCACAATCCTTCAAAAATAAAAGGCGGGCACACGCCCGCCTTTCGTGTTCGATGTGTTATCGCAGCAACTGCAGCACTGTCTGTGGCAACGCGTTCGATTGAGCCAACATCGCCAAGCTTGATTGCATCAAGATTTGCTGCTTGGTGAACTCCATCATTTCCTTCGCCATGTCTGCATCTCTGATTCGAGACTCTGCAGCCGTCAGGTTCTCCGCAGCTACTCCAAGGTTGCTTATCGTGTGTTCGAGCCTGTTCTGCACCGCTCCAAGTCTTGCGCGTGCGGTGCTGACTTTGTGTATCGCCGCGTCTATCAACATGATAGTTCTTTCTGCGCTGTTCTGGTCTGTCACTCTCAGTGATCCTTCTGTGAGCGCGAGCGCTGCAGCTCTCATGTCGTCAAGACCAGCTATCATGTTGTGTCCTTCGTTCGCACCTATCTGGAAGATCAGCGAGGTGTCTTCATACCACCTTTCCTCGGCTCTCACAACACCACTGTCTATCACTTCTTCCAGCGGCAGAGCTCCGCCGAAGGAGTTGATGTTGTAGACTCCTGTTGACCAAGTGAAGAAAATACCTTTTAGACCTGCTGCAATATCGATAACGAACGTTGCTGCGGTAGTACTGTAACTGATGGATCCAGTGATTGTTCCGTAAATCGCCCTACCATCGCCAAAATTAACGATGGGTGCACTTGCGAGTCCTGTTTGGTTGAAGTAATTGATTCTTACATCCAGTGCACTCGTTCCAGCTCCAGCAAACTGGCCTACCTCGACGACGTAGGAACCTTCGTTAACATCAGCAAAAGTTAAATTCACAGACGTTGCAAGAGAAATGCGGAACGAATTCACCAAGGCAGATACCGTGGCTGTTGCGTCGGTATCAGAAACAATGAATTCGAACCGCAAGCCTCCGACTGTTGTTATGTATGACGAAAGTATGGCGTTGTCAGATACGGCAAAGTCAAACACAGTTGCCCCACCAGCGAGCACAGCCACGGTTCCATTCGTTATTGACAACGTGAGTGTTCCCAGATTTCTACCAACGATGGCAAGATTAACTGCAGAATCGCTACTAATGTTAGAGCCTCGTGCGAGTTGGAACCCTCTTAGATCACCAGTCTGTGACGCTTTCAGATCGAAGTTACCGCCCGTAACGACCTTGAGGTCAGCTTGTGGTCTGAAGCTTTCGATCTTCCCATCCAAGAGCTTCATCGTGTTGAACTCGGTTGTACGGGCGATCCTGTCGATCTCTTCTCTGAGCTGGTCGATCTCAGCTTGGATCTGACTCCTATCAACGTTGGTGTTGGTGTCAGATGCCGCTTGAACTGCGAGCTCTCTCATTCTCTGAAGGATCGAGTGGACCTCTGTCAGTGCTCCTTCTGCAGTCTGAATCAACGATATAGCGTCCTGTGCGTTTTTGACAGCCATGTTCAATCCTCTGATCTGGCCTCTCATCTTTTCGCTGATCGCCAAACCCGCTGCGTCATCTCCAGCTCTGTTGATCCTCAGACCAGAGGAAAGTTTCTCGAGCGTTTTGCTCATCGAATACTGCGTTTCGCTCATGCTCCTCCAGGCGTTCAGTGCGTTGATGTTGTGATTGATACGCATATTTGCACCTCCCTGTTTTGATCACCGCCTCCCTGGCGGTGAATTCTCTCACCAACGGGCCCGTTGGTTTTCATTAGTTATATCGGCAGGGCGAAGGAGGATTTTAGAGAAATGTACGGTTATTCTCGATTGATGAGATAATGAAGACAGATCTTCGGTGAGAAGCGCTTTGAAGGAAAAAATAAAGGTCCCCTCGTCGGGGACCTTGAGACTGCACATGGTACAGTTCGAAGTTCGTCGCCGTTGGAAGAACTTGACTTGACGGAACTTCTCGTGGTGAGACTGCTTTCTTTAGAACTTTGAGCTCATGTTGATCAAAGATATTTGAAATGTCAATTTCACTCGGGAGCGCTTGATATTTTGGATATAACTTACAGGATCTGAGGAATTAGAATGAACCCAATGTAGGTTCCCACTTCCGGCCGAATGATCTTTCCACTGGAGCGCTCCCATAAATATGTATACGGCCACGCTCATTGAGAGCTCGAAACAAAATTGTGAATAGAGCATTGAAGGACGGTGCCTTTGAAAATGAATCATCATGCAGGCACGCGTAGAATAACAGCTTCAAGGTGGTAGGATTTGAATATAAAAGATGCCGAGGCACAAAAACAACTCAAAGCGCTTGAGGCACCCTCAATTTGAGCTTGAAGAGTTCACATGCCGAGGAGGCGAACGGTATGGAACAACTCGTTAGACCTTCGGGTTCTTGGGTTGCGCTCGTGACACCCTTCACTGAGAAAGACAGAATCGACATCGACGGGTTCAAGAAACTGGTGGATTTCCATGTAGCGAACGGGACGGATGGGTTGATATTCATGGGTTCAACAGGGGAAGCAACTTCACTGTCGATGGAAGAGAGGGAATTGATCATCCAAGAGATGACGAAGTATTGCAAAGGAAAGATCAAAGCCTTCTTCGGAACGAGTTGCTCGACGACGAAGGACACCGTGGAGCTCTCGCGGTTTGCTGAAGAATGTGGTGCGGACGGAATTCAGCTTGTGGTCCCTCCTTACATCGTGCCTCCGCAGGAAGCGATCTTGGAATTCATTGCCACGGTTGCAAAATCTGTGAACATAGCCGTGACGATCTACAACAACCCGTCCAGGGTCGTGGCGAACATCGATCCTTCAACCATAGCGAAACTCTTGGACATAGGCAACATCGTTGCGATCAAGGAAGCTTCACCGAGTTTGACACAATTGATGGGAGACATCGAAGTATCGGCGGGAAGGTTGAACGTGCTCTGCTGTGATTCACCGAAGTTCGGTTTGATCTTACCTTTGATGGCGATGGGAGGACACGGCACGGCGAACGTAACGGGTAACGTCCTACCGAAAGAGTTCGCATTGATGTCGAAGCCTTGGGAAAGTTGGGAAGATGCTGTCAGGTGCAGAGAACTCTTTTTCAAGTATAAGCCTGTCATGGAGGCTGCATATCTTTTGGTCAACCCCGTTGGGATCAAAGCGATGATGAAACTTTTGGGAATGCCAGCGGGAGATCCAAGACCACCCCTGCAACCACTGAAAGGAAACTTGTTGGACAAAGTCAGAGAAATCATCGATAAGTTCAGGCTGAGGGAAAAGTGCGTTGTGTGAGATGTGTACGAAGTGGATGTTGTAAAATCGATTCAAGGAAAAAGCGAGGAGGGTTAACATTGAACGAAGTTTTGAAAAATTCACTGCTCTTGAAAATCTTCGAGAATGCTTCGGACGGTGTCTACTGCGTTGACCGCGAAAGAAGGATTCTGTATTGGAGCAAGAAGAGTGAAGAGATAACTGGTTACGGAGCGAAAGAAGTCTTAAGAACACGGTGTCAAGACAACATCCTCAAACACGTGGATGACAAACGCACGGAACTCTGTTTGGAAAAGTGCCCCTTGGTGAAGGCCATGGAGGAAGGGACTGTTCAGACTGAGGAAGTCTTCCTGCACCACAGAGAAGGTTACAGAGTGCCTGTGATCGTTGTGGGTATACCCGTGGTCGGCGAGTCTGGAGATGTCGTGGGAGCCATCGAGTTGTTCAGAGAAAAGGCTGAAAAGAGCTTTCTTGAAAACGAGATAGAGCAACTGAGAAGGCTTGCGTTCGTGGATGAGCTGACTCAGGTTTTGAACAGGAGAGGGTTAGAATACTATCTCAAGATGAAGCTGAGTGAGGTTGAGAGGTTCGATAGGATCATAGGTGTGCTGTTCATCGACGTGGACGATTTCAAATCGATCAACGATCGTTTTGGACATCACGTTGGAGACAAGGTCTTGCAATTTGTTGCTGGTACACTGAAGAAAAACTTGAGAATCAGCGATCTGGTGGCGAGGTACGGCGGTGATGAGTTCGTCGCGGTCGTGGAATTGAAGGAACAGAAGGAAATAGAGGAGATAGCAGAAAGATTGAAAAATCTGATAGCCGCTTCTTACATCGTTGAGAACGATCAGATCGTTCGTGTGACCGTCTCGATAGGCGGTGTCGTCGTGAAAGAACGCAGAGACGTGGATGAGATACTCAAACGCTCCGACGAATTGCAGTACGAGAGCAAGAAGAAGGGTGGTAATATCTGTTCTCTGGGTGCCTGACGAATGCCCGCTCTTCAATTACGAACTTATTTGGGAATTGTACTCGTGGCTATCCTTTCAGTCCAGACGTCATGAAACTTTCGAGGAACGTTCGCTGCAAGATCAGGAAGAAGAGGACTATTGGGAAGCTTATGAACAGAGTCGCAGCCATGAGCACTCCCCAATCTGCACCCGACTCTTGCTGAACGAACATGCCCAAGCCTATAGACAAGGTGCGAACGCGTGGACTGTCAGTTATTATCAAAGGCCAGGCGTAGTCATTCCATCTCGTGGCGACACTGACGAGGGAAAACGTGGTTATCGTCGGCCTTGCCAGAGGAATCAGCACGTGCCAGATGAACCTTATGTGGCCACAACCATCGATGATAGCGGCATCCTCCAGATCCTTTGGAACCTGTTTGAAAACCTGCCTGAGCAAGAACGTACCGTAACCCGATGCAATGAAGGGCATGATCAGTGCCGGCAGCTTGTCGAACAAGCCTAAAGATTTCACAACCTGGTAGTTGGGAACCAGCAACGCCTCTATGGGTAACATTATTTGAACGATGAACAGTCCAAACAGAATGCTTGAACCTCTGAAGCTTAGTCGCGCAAATGCATATGCAGCAGGTATGATCACAAGAAGTTGTAAAAGCAGGTTCGACGACACGACTATGATGGTGTTTATCAGGTACCTCAAGAATGGGGCCGCTCGGAAAACTACACTGAAATTTTCGAGCGTCGGCTTCAGCGTAGGTAGAAGGTACGTAGCGGAGAAGATTTCCTTTCCAGGTTTGAATGCCATGATGATTATGAGGTACATCGGAATGATCGTCAGAATAGTCACCGAAAACAGAATGGTGTATTTCGCGATCAACCCAAGTTTTTTTCTCTTCACCTTACCACCCCGGTCACACCAGCGAGTAATGAACCTTTCGTGCAAGGAAACCAAAGATCAGCATGACGAGTAAGATCAAGAAAAGTATTAGAACGCATGTCAACGCTGACGCCAGACCTATGTCCCAGTAGCGAAACGCGTTCTCGTAAGTGTAGTACACCAAAACATTCGAAGAGTAGCCAGGTCCACCCTTGGTCATCAGATGCACTTGAGTGAACACCTTGAAAGATTGTATCACTGCGACAACGAAGACGAACAACGTAGTTGGGCTCACCAAAGGTATCGTTATGAAAAGATGCTTTTTCCACCAGTTGGCGCCCTCTATCGAAGCAGCTTCGTAAAGATCTTTGGGAATGTTTTGGAGTCCTGCAAGGAATATGAGCATGTAATAACCTGTGTCCTTCCATATCGCCATTATGATCAATGCCCACAATGAATAGTCGCTGCTGCCAAGCCAACCAGGTTGAGGTAATCCAAAGAGACGAAGTACCTTGTTTATCAAACCAAGACTTGGGTCGAACATGAGTACCCAGACCATGGCACCAGCTGCGGTAGGTATCAGCATGGGGTAGAAGAGACCTATTTTGAAAATAGTTTTGAACCGCTTCGATTCATCGATGAGTATCGCTAAGAAGAGTGCCAAGGCCATCGTTGGGAAAATAGTGAGCAGAGAATAGATTAAATTGTTCTTCACCACGGTCCAGAAAATCGGATCGTTCAACATGCGGCGATAGTTCTCAAAACCAGCGAACACGGGCTTCGGGTTCAGAAAGTTCTGGAGATGGAGACTATGGAAGAAGGAATATCCTATAGGATAATAAGTAAACAAGCCAAGCAGAACCAAAGCTGGTAGCAGGAATAGGAATGGGCTGTAACCTCTCACCTTTCTCACGGTTGCTCGTCCTCTCGTCAAGGAGGATTGTCAGGCCCCAAACGGGGCCTGACAGTCTCTCAGAATTTCGATTGCTCGACGATAGCCTGTATCTGTTTTTGCATATCTTTGAGGGCATCCTTCGGAGACTTCTTACCTTGCTGAACGGCATCGAGATTCGTTGTCATGATCTTTCTTATCTGCTGGTAATTTGGTGCCATCATCTTCGGATATGCATACTGCAGCTGTCTCGCAGCCACCCACATTTGTGGAAATTCGTCCATGAATTTCTTCATCTCGGGTAACTCATACCCAAGCTTGTTGACACAAACATAACCTGATTCTCTGCTCCAGTAGGCAGCCCATTCAGGACTCGTTATCCACTTGATGAACTTCCATGCCGCATCCTGTTTCTCCTTTGATATACCTTTGAACACGACAAAGTTGCCTCCCCCGACTGGGGTTCCGTATTGCACATGCATCGGTAAGAAGGCGACATCGAACTCGAAGTTGGCCATCTTCCTGACCGTTGGCAAACCACCTGTGGAATAATACATCATCGCAGCTTTGCCTGCCACAAAGTCTGTCACTGTCGTCTCCCATGGTCTAAGCGGAGGGCTAACCTTCAACTCGTTTGTCAACCTATCCCAAAGGATAAGCGCTTGCAAAGCTTCGAGCGAATCGAAATTCACCTTCTTCTGCTCGTAATCGATCAGGAAGGAACCGTTCTGCCTAACAAAAGCCTCAAAAATCCAGTCGTTCCATCCACCGGGGAGTATCAAGCCATAGACGAGTGTTTCCTTACCTTTTCGCTCAGTGAGAATCTTAGCGTACTCAACCAACTCGTACCAGGTTCTCGGTGCACGGTTTGGATCCAGGCCGGCTTCTTGAAGTTCTTTGGCTTTCTTTTTGAACAAATCCTTGTTCCAATACAGCACTGGTGTGCTTCTCTGGAACGGAAACGCCCATATCTTACCTTTCGCATAAGAATTTGCTAAAAACCCCGGCCAGAATTGATCGAGGAACCCGGGCGCTTCCTGCGCAATGTAATCATCGAGAGGAATGATGGCATCGATGGCGAGCAACGTGTAAAGTTCAGATATCTCGATCACTGCGATGTCAGGTGGATTCTTTGCCATGACAGAGGTGAGCACCTTTTGCATCGTGTCATCATAGTTTCCAGAATAAACGGGCACGACCTTGATCTCTGGATTCTCCTTGTTGAACTGTTCGCACATGTAATCGATGACACGTGCGAGCGGTCCTGCCACACCAACAGGATAGTAGAACTTTAGCTCGATCTGTGCAGACACGGTGACAACCAATAGCAACATGACTGCGATCCAGAGAAACTTTTTTACCTTCACACACATCACCTCCGTCAAGATGGTAGACTGATTCATTTCAAGAAAGTCTCGGCATATACAAAGAGCTCTTAACAGCACTTTAATGACCATTAAAAAAGAGACCACCCATCAATGGATGGTCTCTCCAAGTCTCCACCATCTTTGTTTGATTATACACTTGCTGCAACATTCGTGCCAAGATCCATATATCTTGGATACGTATAAAGTTCTCAACGTTACTTTGGCAAATTATAATCGAGCCCGTCACTTTAAGCAAATTGACGTGATTCACTCGTACCACAGTGATTTTGACTTGAAATCCTCGAGTATTTTACTCAGCCCATACGTTGAACCTCTGGTCACGACAGAAGATGGTCTGAAAGGGCAAGCGTGTCTTGCGACTTTGGTGAAAAGTTCGAAAGTCCCGATTTCCCTGGCGATCTTCACCGTTTCATCCTTATCCATGCCTATGAGTGGTCTGTAGATGGGCATTTTCACAACGCTGCTTTCGAGAAACAGATTTTTCAGAGTCTGCGATGCAACTTGACCGAGTGAATCACCTGTGACTATGCCGAGTGCAGATCTTTCCTTGGCGATTTCCTCAGCTTTTTTGAGCATGAGTATCTTGCAGATCACACATGTCCATTCTCTCTTTCTCATGCGTTCAAGTTCCATGACGTAGGATTGAAAGTACTCTCGATGGTTCACAACGATCAGTTCAATCGGTTCTGAACTGTACTGGTTCAGCACGTCGACTATCTGTTCTGCAAGGTCCGCGTGGCCTTGATCGAAATGCAACACCGTCAGGCTGACGCCTCTTTTGAGCATCAAGAAGCCTGCCACTGGTGAGTCTATACCCACGCTCATGAGCAGGATGAGTCTTCCTTGGATGCTCGACGGTAAACCTCCGACACCTTTTTTAGTTTCGAAGAATACGTAAGCTTGACCCTCTATCATCTCGATGCCTATGACGAGTTCGGGTTGGTTCAAATTCACCTTCCAACCGAAGTGTTGTACGACGAAGGCGCCTATCTCTTCGTTGATCTGTTGAGAATTCTTGTGGAAAGCCTTGTTGATCCTGCGCGCATCGATTTTGAACGAAGCGGGATTCATGTTGCGAAGATGCGTGGAAAGGAATTCTGGAATCTCTTCGTTCGCCATCTTCCACGCTGGGGAAACGGAAACAACGCCGGGGACTCTTCTGACGATCTCGGCGAACTCGTGTGGAGCATCGACGATCAATCTACCTTGAGTGGAACGAACTTTCGCTACGACGCCTTTTCTCTCGAGCGCCCTTTTTATGTTTTCGATCAACTTGTTTTCGAACGTCTTTCTGTTCTTCCCTTTCAGCGCTATCTCACCGTAGCGAACGATGATCAAGTTTTTCATCCTCCAGTAGGAATTTCAGCGATCTTCTCAGAATGAGACGTCTGAAGAGATACGAAGATCTGTGGCCACATGGAAGCGATACCTTATGAACATCGGGCAGACGTTCTATCAACGCCCGTGAACTTTTGGAGATGATCACCCTGTCGAACAAGCCTTTGAAGAAGAGCACAGGCTGTCTGACGAACTTCGCATAGGACAATGGATCGTAATGGAAGCATGCAGGTTCGAGCTGGAATATGTCTTCTATCTTTTCAAGCTGCTCAAGTTTTTCGAAAGCGGTGGATCTGTTTTTCACACATGTTGCCTCGTCGCGACAGCCATACTCGTTGCTCTTCTCCATGTAATCTTCTCTGAGTTGTTCGGTGTGTGGTGCGTACCAGTTTATCCAGCGCCAATCTCCACCGGTGAAGGCCAAAATGCCTTTTTTAAGTCTTTCATCGATCGCGAGAGCCATCGTTGCGATCATGCCTCCGAAGCTGAAACCCATGATGACCTTTGGAAGATGGGAACTTTCTTCAACGTAGTCCAACATTCTTCGAACGTCCTTCACGGACTGGTGGAACATCGTACGACACTGCTTTGGAGAGGTCGAGAAGAACGGTTCTCCACCGCGCCATGAACTGGGTGCGCGAAACCAGTGGTATGGAAGTATCACGAAGTAGGTGTTGACACCGTACTTTTTGAAGTTCTCGGCGAACCAGAGAAGGTAAGAGATGTTTCTGTTTCCTATGCCGTGCACGAAAATTAGATCGAGCTTCGGCTCATTTGCGAGGAACCCGTACACGTACACGCGCTTGCTCTCTTCGATCTGTGGCTCGTAGACTGCGTCGAAAGAGACCAAATTGAAGTTCATGAAGGGCTTCTTCTGAACATTCAAAGCTTTGTGCTTATCGTACTCGAAGGGAAGCATTTCAGAACCTTCGCTTCACACCGAAAACTTCTTCCACCTTCTTGATCGTGTTTTCAAAAATCTCGTTGACTTCTTCGTCAGTGAGCGATCTGTCAGGAGCTCGATAGATCACGTAGAAAGTGACGCTGATCGTGTTCTCAGCCAAGCCCTTGCCCGTGTATACGTCGCTCACACCCACATTTTCGACGAACTCGTGAGATTTCTTCAGGAACTTGAGTATGTCACCAGCCCTGCTTCCCACTGGAAGCAACAAGGAAATGTCCCTTCTCACGTAGGGGAACGGAGCGGGCGTGACGATCGCACGAACTGGGTTGACATTCTCGTACAGGATCTGCAGGTCCAGTTCAGCGAAGTAGACCTCACCTTTGAAGTCGTAAACTTCGTTGAAAGATCGATTCAGCATTCCAAAATAGCCCACTTGTTGGTTGTTCGCGTAGATGAAAGCTCGACGGCCCGGCGTGAGCCAATCGATCGTCGCAGGTTCGAATTCGAAGTTCAAATTCAAATGTTTTCCGATCTCCTCGATCACGCCTTTCAACCAAAGCAAAGATACGGATCTTGTGTCGGTGTAATCGTCTTCCTCGAGCTTACCTGAGGCGATCATGCCGAGTTTTTCGCGTTCGAAAAGTTCACCGTCTTTAATGCCATAGACCTTCGCGATTTCGAAGAACTTGACGTCCTTGTTCTGTCTTCTGACGTTGTAAGCTACACAATCGATCAATCCAAAGAGCAACGAAGGCCTCAGACTGTCCATGTCCTCGACCATGGGATTGTTCAGCATGAGCGGTTCTTGTTTGGTCAGTTCTTTGACGATGGAAGATTTACAGAAGGAGAGGTTCACAACTTCGTTGAACCCGCACGAGCGGACCAGTTGTTTGATACTGCGTCTGAACTTCTGATGATCGCTCCAACCTCCGACCGAGGCGAGGATACGTGGAGCTTCACTTTGAACTTTGTCATAGCCGAAGATCCTACCGACTTCCTCGATGAGATCTTCTTCGATCGATATATCGGGTCTGTGGGTGGGAACAAAGACGGTCCAACCATCCCGTGTCGTTTGAACTTCCATATTCAGAGATTCCAATATGCGAGAAACTTCGCCGTCTGGCACGTCGATACCGAGGACCTTTCTCAGCCTTTCTTTTCTCAGGGCCAAGGACTTTCCTTCGATCCTTCGTGGATAGACATCCACTAAGCCTTTCGCGCTCAAACCGCCTGCGACCCGCTGGATCGTGTGGATCAAGAGGTTCATCACGTAATCCGCGTCGTTGGGATCGACTCCCCTTTCGAACCTGTGGGACGCATCTGACTTTATGTTCAGTGCTCTGCAAGTTCTTCTTATCCTCACCGGATCGAAGTAGGCCACTTCGAGGAGCAATTCTTCGGTGCTTTGCGCAACGCCAGAATCCTGTGCGCCCATGACACCTCCAACGGCGAGGATGTTCTCACCGTCCGTGATGAGTGTCTCGATGCCTGTCAATCTGTACGTCTTCTCGTCGAGCAGAACCACCTGTTCGTCCTTCTTCGCGCACCTCACGACGATCCTTCCATGCTTGACCTTCGAATAGTCGAAAACGTGAACTGGATGTCCCGTGAGCAACATGACATAGTTCGACGCGTCGACAATGTTGTTTATTGGTCTGACACCGCAAGCCATGAGTCGTCTCTTCATCCACAATGGACTGTCCTTCACTTTCGAAGAACGAACATAAGCTGCACAGTATCTGGGACAACCCTCAACATCTTCTATCTGGACCGAGACGAACTTTTCGACAGGTTCGTCAAAGATTTCAACTTTCGGCTTTGGCAGCTTCAATTTCTTGTTGAGCAGGACTGCGACTTCTCTCGCAACACCAACGATCCCAAGACAGTCCGGCCTGTTCGGGGTGATGTCGAGATCCAAAACGGGCTCATCCAATTTCCAGTGTCGGACCAGATCGACCCCCACTTCGAGATCTTCATCTATCAGGTAAACGTGGTCGGATTTTTCTTCCAAACCAAGTTCTTGAAGAGAGCACATGACCACTTCTGAGAGCACGTCCCTAATGTTGACTTGGCGAACCTCTGTTCCATCGGCGAACATTGTGCCTGGATAGGCTATCGCAATCAGGCAGTTCTCTTTCACGTTCATGTCCGAAGTGATCGTCGTATGGTAGGCTGAGCCATCGAAGACTTTGCAAACTTTCAGTCTTTCAGCGTTGGGATGTGGAAAAGTCTCAACGACGATCGCGGAGACGATCTTTCCCGAGGCGAAGGGGTTGAAAATCCTCTCAACGCTCACCCCCGCCATGGTCAGTCTGTGAGCGAGTTCTTCAACGGAAACATCGATATCGACCAGTTCTTTCAGCCATTCGACAGGCACCTGCACCGTCGATCACCCTTTCAGAAACATTCGAGGAATCTCTCGTCGTTCCTCACGAAGTCGCGGATGTCTTTGATTCCGTACTTCAGCATCGCGATGCGCTCGACACCCATGCCGAAGGCAAAACCAGTGTACTTCTCTGGATCGTAACCAACGTTTTTGAACACGTTCGGATGCACCATACCGGCGCCAAGAATTTCGAGCCAGCCGGTGTACTTGCAGGAAGGACAACCCTTTCCCCCGCATATGCCGCAGGAGACGTCGACCTCGAAGCTGGGTTCGGTGAATGGGAAGTAGCTCGGTCTAAGCCTTATCTTTCTTTCGGCACCGAACATGCGCTTGGCGAAGGCTTCGAGCGTGTATTTGAGATGCGCCACGCTGACGTACTCGTCCACGTACAGTCCTTCAACCTGAGTGAACATGGGTAGATGTGTCGCGTCGTAGTCTCTCCTGTAAACCCTTCCGGGGGAAACGATCGCGATGGGTGGCTGCTCGGAAAGCATGGTCCTTATCTGAACGGGTGAAGTGTGCGTCCTCAACAGTTTGTCCTGCAAGTAGAAAGAATCGTGCATGTCTCTTGCGGGATGCCATTCTGGCGTGTTGAGAGCATCGAAGTTGTGGCAGCTGTCCTCTATTTCTGGCCCCTCAACAACCTTGAAACCCATGGAAACGAATATCGTCTCTATCTCTTCGAGAACCTTCGATATTGGGTGAGGATGTCCCACCTTTCTGATTGCGCCAGGTAGTGTGACGTCGATCCAAAACTTTTGAAGTTTTCTTTCTTCTTCGATCGCTTCGAGGACTCTCTTTCGTTCTTCGAGCGCCTGCTCTATGGTCTGTTTCAACTCGTTGAGCACCTGACCCACCTTCGGTCGTTCCTCGGGTGGAAGTTTCCCAATCGATCTCATTTGTTCCGTCAAGATGCCTTTCTTTCCAAGGTAGTTGACCCTGATCTTTTCGAGTTGAGCCACATCTTGCGCGTCGTTGATCTGTTTCAAGACATTTTCTTTCATCTCTTCGAACATAGGACCACCTCTTTTAAGATTTTCTCAGCGTATCTTTCGAGTGCATCTTGCCAAGGAACAAACCCTCCCTGCACGAGGAAACCGAGCGATTTGCCCCTCGATTTGGGAACGTTGAGTCTCGAAACCCAGCTTGATTCTCTGTCGGTGTGAACAATCGAGCTGGCGTTCAAGAAGATGTAGAGCTTCTCCACCAAATTTATTCTGACCAACTCGCCGAACCTTGGATGGTGAGGTCCAGCCACGACGTTCCTCAAAAGCTCTGTCAGTACATAGAGACCAAGCCTGATGACGCGCACGCCATGGCTCTCCAGTATCGCGGTCATGTCACCGCAAATCTCTATCGCTGTGTCGAGATCCAACGGAACGTACTCACCGCGTTGGTAGATGGTCTCGAGCATCGAGCCTTTCAACACGAGCGTCGGATGGATACGACATGTCTTGGCTCCGATTTTCGTGGTTTGCCACGCGCTCAGAATGTCCTTCATTGCCTCGTCGCCCAACAGACCAACCATGAGGTGGATGCCGAAATCTATCTCAAATTCTTTGAGAATCTCGCACGCCTTCAAAACATCGCTTTGAGTGTAACCACGACCGTTCAGCCGTAACACTTCGTCGTCAAAGGACTGTACACCCAGCTCGATAAACCTGACACCGTGTTCTTTCAAAAGGCGCACCCTTGCTTCATCGATCTCGTCCGGCCTAGTGGAAAGTCTTATCCCACTACAGACGCCAGTCTGCACGTACCGGCTCGCCCAGCGAAGATAACTCAGCTGTTCAGATTCATCGATCGACGTGAACGTGCCCCCGTAGAAGGCGATTTCGAAGCTGTGGGCCGTCTTCGAATAACTATGCACGAGTTTGTCGAGTTCATCGAAGCTCGAAGGTCTTTCGAAGCCTGTCACGGCCCACTGCGAACAGAAGATGCATCTGTTCTTACAACCTCTCTGCGGGAGAAAGATGGGCAGTATCTTCAATCTTCCATCTCCTTCAACCTCTCCAACGCTAACTTTGCAGCGTTCTTTTCCGCATCCTTTATCGAAGAGCCTTCACCGGTCGCGAGTGAACGACCTTTCAGTCTAACCTCGACGAAGAACTTCTTCATGTGCGCTGGTCCTTCTTCACGAACGAGAACGTACTCCGGCAAGGTCTTGTACTGCTCTTGAGCAAGCTCCTGCAACGCCGTTTTGTGATCGAAAACGATCTTTCCTGCCGCAATCTGTTCGATGTAGCGAACCATATAGGGAACGAGGATCTCCTTTACAGGCTTCATTCCCCCGTCCAAATAGAGCGCTGCCGCCAAAGCTTCCAACGCGCCAGAGAGTATCGATTCTCTCTCCCGACCGTTGTTCAGCTCTTCACCGTGACCGAGAAAGATGTGACGGTTCAAACCAATATCCTTAGCGATGAGTGCCAGAGCATCTTCGCTCGCCGCTGCAGCCTTGATCTTGGACATGGTGCCCTCCGGAGCCTGGGGATAGTTGCTGTAGAGATGTTCCGCGATCAAGAAATCTACGACTGCGTCGCCCAAGAATTCCAGTCTCTCGTTGGATTCGACGTCCTTTCTTCCGCGCTGTCTCTCTTCGTGCGCATAAGAAGAGTGACACAACGCGGTGAACAGCAGCTTTGGATCACAGAAGTTGTATCCGAGTTGTTTCATGAAATCGATGAGCCTTCTAACTTCTTCTTCCTTCATGACAGAAGCGCTACCACCTTCTCAGCGATCCTTTTCGCACTGAGTCCGTAGAGTTCGTACAGTGCCTCGTAGGGACCAGAGACTGCGTGTTCTTCGATCGCAATCTGCTCGAAGTGCGAAGGAAAGATCTTCTTTTGCATCATGAACTTCGCGAGCAACGCTGCCAAACCGAGTGGGGCGGCATGATCTTCGACGATGAGCACTTTCTTACCATCACAGTACTTCCTCAGCGTTGTTTCGTCGAGATCGAGGGGGCAAGAGACGTTGAGCACAGAAACTTTACCTTTGAAGCTGTCTGCCGCGGCCACCAAGTTCTCGACGATGGCACCGCAACCCAAGAGCGTCACTTCCGTACCTTCCCTGAGCACATCGATCTTGCCGTACTCAAAGGTGTAATCGTCGCCGAAGAAGGGCTTTCCGTCTTCGCGCTTTATGATAGATTGCTTCGCCCTACCCATGGCGATCAAGAAGTTCCCATAGACCGATGCGGCATACCTCACAGCGCGGTCCGTCTGGTTCGGATCGGCTGGCACTATGACTTTGTAGCCGAGCCAGTTTGCCGGCGCAGAGACGTAATCGAGCCCATGATGAGTTTTTCCATCTTCTCCGACGTTCAAACCGCAGTGCGTCACGACGACTTTCAAATTCGTGTGATTTATCGCGTTCAGTCGGTGCTGGTTGTACGTTTCACTCACACCAAAAACTCCAAAATCGGCAAAGAACGTCACAACATTGTCGGCTGACATGGCACCAGAGACCGTCGCCGCAGCGTGTTCCTGCACACCTATCTGAACGAACCTTTCGGGAACCTCCTTCATGACCATGTCCGTCCTCACGGAAGATGCCAAGTCACAGTCCACAACCACCACGGGTGTCTCACTGTTCTTGTTGGACTTGACGACGTCAAGAAGCGCTTTACCGAACGCGCTGCGGTTGTCCGTTTTCTCCGTGTAAGTCCTGGCGGGGGGAACGTTTATCTTGACCTCGTATTCAAGCTTCAAAGGTTCGTGCTTCACGAGCGGTAACTGTTTTCTGAGTTCGATGTATTTGTCAACATCGTTCTCGACGCCGAGTTCCATGAGCGCCTTTTCGAGTTCTTCCCTTGTGAGGGGCTTTCCATGGTATGAGACATTGTTCTCCATGAAGGAAACACCCTTGCCCATCACGGTGTGCGCAAGGATGGCGACGGGATTGACCTTGTCTTCAACGGCCTCCTTCAGCGCATACAAGAGTTGTTCTATGTCGTGACCGTCGACTTCGATAACTCTCCAGCCGTCTGAAAGGTAGTTCTCCTTTATGTTGACGTGCATTATGTCACGTGCCCTGCCGGAGATCTGCGCATCGTTGTAGTCTATGACGACGGTGATGTTCGAAAGACCATATTTCTTGGCGATCCTGCGAGCCTCTGCGACTTGTCCTTTCGCCTGTTCGGCATCGCTCATCGCGACGAAGACGTGGTAGTCTTGCTCCTTGATCTTTGCAGCAAGTGCGAAACCAACACCTGCAGCGAGGCCTTGACCTAAGTTCCCAGTGGACCAATCGATCCCTGGAATTCCACGCGTCACGTGGCCTTCGAAGATGCTCGAATGGTGGCGAAAGCCCGCGATGACCTGCTCGATATCAACGAAACCCAATCTGCCGAGCACGGCGTAAACCCCAGGAGAGGTGTGTCCGTGACTGATGACGATCCTGTCTCGCAAAGGATCAAAAGGATTCTTCGGATCGATGTTCGCGAAGCTGTAGATGCTCAGAAAGATTTCCATCGAAGACATGGACCCTCCAGGGTGCCCGGAATTGGCAACGTAGGTCATCTTCAGCACATCACCACGGCATATGCGTGCCAATTCTTTCAATCTTCTCAACGTTTCTTTGTCAAACTTTTTGACCACGTGTACCCCTCCCGATATTTCATCTTCCGATCCTTGAGATCACGAAAAATAAGAATGTCAGTACCAAGCTCAAAAGCAGACTCGTCATTATCGGAAAGTAGAACACGAACCTTTCGCGCTTTATCACGATATCTCCAGGCAACCTTCCCAAGGGTGTGAACCTGCCCAACAAGTACAGAACTGTACCAGTCACCAAGAGAACGATGCCTATGAAGATGAGAAATTTAGCTAACGCTACCATTCTCACCGCCTCCTCGGAAGAACGAGAAAGGCACGTAGAACATGGCATCCTCTGCCTGAGAAACGGCGAGAACCCTTTGCTTGAAAACGTCTATAGCTTGCACCACGCACGTTTTACCCTCATACTCGAAAGTTTCACCCTCGTCGGGGATGCCTTCCAACATTTCCTTGTAGAAATTGTACTCGTAGGTGAGACAGCAGAGCAGCCTTCTACAAGAACCGGAGATCTTAGCGGTGTTGATCATGAGCTGCTGGGCCTTCGCGTGCTTCAGCGTCACGCTGTCGAACTCGCGAAGAAACCTACTGCAACAAACAGGAAGACCACACAAACCTATGCCACCCATGAACTTGAGCTCGTCCCGCACACCAACCTGTCTCAACTCGATGCGCGTTTTGAATATGCGCGCGAGGTCCTTCACGAGTTCTCTGAAATCGACGCGCGTTTCGGAACTGAAGTAAAACACCAACCTCGATCGATCGAACATGTACCTGGTGTAGAGCAGTTTCATGGGCAAGTTGTGTTCCTTGATCTTCTGTCTGCATATCTCGTGTGCCTCCGCAGCGTCTTTCAAGTTCTGTTCGTGTTGCTTGAGGTCCTCTTCGGTGAGCTTTCTGATTATGGGTTTGAGTTCAGTACCAATCTGCTCTATGCTCAGTTCCCTCGGGCCGAACATGACCCGACCCACGTCGAGTCCGAACTCACTCATGACCAGCACCAGATCGTTCGGCTTTATGTCTTCACCGTTGTCTGCATAGTAATGTAACTTACCCTTTGGCAGAAGTTCCACTGCGTAGACTACGGCGACCATGTCCACAGTATCACCTCCTTGCACAGCCTCTTAACTTGATCAAGAGGTTCGCAAGCGCAAGCTGAGCGTTGAAGTTCAAAAGCTTGTTTCTAAGAATCGAGTCGAACCATCTATAAACAGACAGCTCGTTCACCCCGTGATGTTCAAGAACGACCTCACAGAGCCAAGAGAGCTCAAAGATCACCTTGTTCAGTTCGAGCTTTTTCGATTGCTCAACCAGCGCCACGTAGAGTTCGACGAAACTACGATCGTCCATCTGTCCAGCTTGGAAGCGCGTGAAAAGATCGTTCAGTGCGAGCAGCGCATGAACTTTGTCTTGTGGTTTCACCTCTTCGCTCTTGAAAAGAGATAGGAACGAAGAAGGCTCGAAATGAACTGCTTCTATCTCGTCAGAAGCTTCGTTGATGTACTCGGCCACATCGAAATCCACCTTGCAAAGCTTGAGCAAAAGCTCTGGTTCGAGCGAGATCTTACGCTTCAAATCCTCGTAGAAACTTCTCGGAACGAAGAGGTCAAACACCTTGACCCTGCTTCGAACAGTCTGTGGCAATTCACGAAACTTGATCGAGGTGAGCACAACCAAACTGTGTGAGGGAGGCTCTTCTAAAGTCTTCAAGAACGCGTTCATTGCCTCGATCGAGGAGCGTTCGAACTTCTCAAAGACCACGATCTTCATGCCATCACCAGAAGCCGTGTAGAGGAATTCCTCCGCTTGGCGCACCTCATCTATGGAAGGTTCTGTGAATATCAGATACTCCTTCGTGAGTTCTGCAACAACTCCCCGCACGCGTTTCAAAAGGCTCTGTTCACGCGATCTGACACACACGGAACTTCCCACGTTCCTTTGAAGGAAGCTCTTGAGACGCTCAAGGATCTCGTTCACAGCTCTCACCTGTAGATGTTTATCAGTAAGCCATAGATTTCTTCGACCTTCGCCGACAGTTTGATGGCCCCGCTTTCAGCTTGAAGCAGGGCATCGGCTATCTCGTTCAGCTTCTCGTTCACTTGGCTTGCGACTACGTGGAGATCTATTCCACGCTCTCTCACGATCTTGTAAAGTTTCTTCTCGACGAGTTTCAAAAACTGCTTGACGCTTTCTCTGTACCTCTTGAAATTCTCTTCGGTCGGCGAACGAATCAAATCGTTGCCCGTGTCGACCACGGACCTGATGGCCTTCTCCAAGAGCTGGTTGTAGGTTTCTTCTTCGACCTCTTCGAGCACGTCCAAAAAGCCAGTTTCCTGACTGGCCCGAGCCGAAAGTTTACTCTTCGAAACCTTTTTGCTCTTGATCTGATGGCTCTTCATGTTGCCATCTTCCAGAGGATTTATCCTCAAGGTTCAACCCCCATGATGCGTTTCAGATTGACTTCGTAGGGAGGCCTCACTATTCCTCGCTCAGTGATTATCGCGGTGACGAGATCGTGTTCTGTGACATCGAAGGCTGGATTGTACACCTTCACACCTTCGGCAGCGATCCTCAGGTTGCCAACGTGCGTTACTTCCCTGTGAGAACGCTCTTCGATGGGTATCTGTGAGCCGTCCTTGACGTTCAAATCTATCGTTGAGGTGGGAGCCGCAACGTAGAAGGGTACACCGTGTCTCTTGGCGAGCACCGCGAGCGTGTAGGTACCTATCTTGTTGGCAACATCCCCGTTGGCCGCGATCCTGTCCGCGCCCACTATGACAGCGTCCACCTTGCCCTGTTTCATGACCCAACCTGCCATGTTGTCACAGATCAAGATCGTTTCGAGACCGAGCTGAACCAATTCCCAAGCCGTCAATCGCGCACCCTGCAGGTAAGGCCTCGTCTCATCCACGTACACTCTCAATCTTTTACCGTTCTCCACGGCGGCGCGTATGACTCCCAACGCCGTGCCGTAATCGACCGTAGCTAAGGCACCAGCGTTGCAATGGGTCAAGATCGTATCGCCATCCTTCAGCAACGTCTGACCGTGTCGGCCTATGGATCTGTTCGTCTCTATGTCCTCCTGTGCTATCTTCACGGCCTCTTCCTCGAGAACTCTGACGAAGTCTTGGTCTTGGCTCGCGAGGAACTTCTCGTGCATTCTTTTCAGAGCCCAGAAGAGGTTCACAGCCGTGGGCCTCGTCCGAGCGATCGTGTCGTGGACTTGTTGCATCGCCTTCGAGAGATGTTCACCTTTCAAGTGTGAAAACTGCTTCGCACCGAGCACGTAACCAAAAGCCGCCGCGGCGCCTATAGCTGGTGCGCCGCGAACGACCATGTCTTTTATCGCCTGAGCCACTTCTTCATAACTCTTACACACGATGTTTTCCACGACGTGCGGAAGCTTCCTCTGGTCTATGAGGATGAGTGAGTCTCCCGTCCATTGCATCGTTATGGTTTTGAGCGTCATTTCTGCTGAGATCCTCCCTCAGACTGAGTGTCTACCAAGAGATAAACCTTGATGTCGCTGGATTGCTTGAACTTCAGGAACTCTTCTTGGATCCATTTCTGCCACAGTTCGCTCGCCTTGGACTGTGCCAAATAGTCCCTTATATCGCCCGCGACTTCCTCCAGCTTTTGATAACCTTTGGGCTTCTTCTCCAAGACGCGATAGATCTCCCATCCGCCGCTCGTCTTCATCGGACCGACGATCGCACCGACTGGGCTCGCGAAGACTTTTTCTTCGACTTCTTGACTCAACAGGCCACTGTAGCGTTCGACCCATCCCAGCTCGCCCGCCTTATCCTTCGTCAACGGATCGATCGAGACTTCACTCGCGATTTGGGAGAACTCCTCCCCCTTCCTGATCCTCTCCAAAACCTTGTTTGCCTGTTCCTGCGTCTCAACAATGATTCTCAAAAGCTTTGCGGATTCTTCGACGGCGAAGTACTCCTTGTTTTCTTCGTAGAATTTCTTCACTTCTTCGTCGCTGATCGCCGAACTCTCCGTCACTTTTTGGTATATCTGCTGAAGCGTCTGTTGGACCGTGAAGATCCATCTGAGCCTGTTCTTGAACGTTTCCAGATCTCCAAGGTTTGCACTCTTGAGATACCAATCCAGATCGGTTTCTGTCATGTTGTACTGAGAAAGTGTTTTGTTCAACTCATCCGCGACAAGCTTCTCTATCGTTTCCTTAGGAACGACGATACCCATCTTCTCACCGATCTGGACGATCAAGATCTGATCGATCAGGTTGTTCAGCACTTCCCTCTTGTAGCGCTGAAGGAGTGCCAAACCTTCGGGCGTGCTTGTGAGCACTTGGTAGAACCTCTCGTCGAGAGACCGCAATTGCAACAAAAGTCTGTTCAGGTTTGCTTCTCTGTCGAGCTCTTCCTGTGTGACTTGTCTGCCGTTCACCTCTGCAACGACGACCACACCAGTCGCTTGCTGAGCGAAAAGGCTCAGTGCGAACAACACCATGATGACGATGAGAAACTTTTTCACTTCACTCTCCTCCCTTCGCTTCTTCCCACAGGGCATCGAGTTGTTCCAGTGTCATCTTCTTCAACTCGAGCCCACGTTCCTTTGCGAAATTCTCAACCATCGCGAACCTCTTGGCGAACTTCTCGGTCGCCTTGCGTAACGCAACCTCAGGATCGACGCCCGAAAACCTCGCCACGTTGACGACGGCGAAGAGCAGATCCCCTAGCTCTTCCTCCACTGACTTCGGATTCTTTTGCTGAACGGCCTGCTCAAGCTCCCTCACTTCTTCTTCGATCTTTTCAAGCGCTCCAGAAACATCTGGCCAATCGAAACCGACCGCAGCCGCGTTCTCTTGAATCCTCCTCGCAAGGCTCAGAGCGGGTAACGCCTTGTTCAAACTGCCTATCGCCGAGGTCTTTTTCGTTCCCTTTTCCTGCGATTTGATCCGTTCCCACTGTTGATACGAATAAGCTGGACTGTCACCGAAGACGTGTGGGTGACGTCTCACGAGCTTTTCGTTGAGCGTCCTCAGGACCTCCAAGATGCCGAAGGTGCCCCTCTCCCTGGCGATCTGTGCATGAAAGACCACCTGGAGCAACACATCTCCAAGCTCTTCGGTCATCTTCGTATCGTCCTTTTCGTCGATGGCATCCAAGAGCTCATAGGCTTCTTCGATCAAATAAGGTTTCAAAGATTCGTGAGTCTGACTGCGGTCCCATTCGCATCCACGCTCGGAACGCAGCGTTTCCATGATTTGAACCAATCTTTCGAATTCTTCACCCACGAGTCCCAAGCTATACCCTCCTCTTGAGTGAGACGACCTGGACCCTGTCGGAACAGTCCTCTGCCCTGTCCGCGATATCTGCTATGCTCCTGACGAGATCTTTGAGATGCATTTTTTGCCCTTGGGAGATGTCCTGTATGGAGAATATCTTTCTCAGCAAGTTCCTCTCTATCCCGTCGACTTCGTGTTCTTTCACTTCCGTCTCATCGACGAACTCGACAACACGGTTCAGATCCTCGAAAAGATACTTTATGGCTTGTTTGAGGGCATTGTACGTCTCGATGGATCCATCCAGCAGTCTTTTGATCTCCTCGTGTAGAAAAGCTGGGATGTGAGGTCTTTCGATCTCGAGCACGTCTGCCACGTATTCAGCCTTGTTTGCGACCTTGTCGGCGGCTTCAATGATTCCGAGCAGATCGCCCCTGAAGTTCGGTAGAAATGCACCACTGTACATGATGTTTTCAACCTTTCTTCTGACGACGTCTGCTTCATGTTCGAAATCACGGACCTGTTCGGCGAGTTCTGCGATGTGATCAAGCTGCTGAGACAGATAGGCTTCGAGCAGGTTCTTCAGACCCATCAACGTTGCGCTGACCTTTTCGAGGTGCTCATGCACGAGATTGACGATTTCAAGCTCTTTCTTGCCAACTATCCACCCCATCGCTAACACTCCTCGTGAGAAAGAATCTCCAAGACTCCGCTTCTATTATACCGAGCTCTCAAGATGAAACAGATACAGGGAGGGTTAATATTTTCCTGCTTCGAGCGTAACGTTCAAGCCAAGCGATCGACGTGTTTTGCGAGCCAACGACGATTTTGTGTAAAATATAGTTGCGTGGAGGAGATGAGGAGAAGGCCACGCCCGCGTTGGGGTGTGGTCTTTTTTGATTCTTCGCTGGGGGTGTTGAAGAGATGAAGGAACGTTACGTTCTCGCATTGGACCAGGGTACGACGAGTTCTCGTGCCATACTCTTCGATTCGCGTGGAAACGTCGTTGGCATGGTGAACCAGGAGTTCCCACAGATCTATCCGAGGCCAGGATGGGTGGAACACGATCCCTACGACATTCTGGAATCTCAAGTGAGTGTAGCAAAAAAACTTCTGCGCACGGTCAACGTCGAGCCGAACCAGATAGCCGCGATCGGTATCACGAACCAGAGAGAAACAACGATCGTGTGGGACAAGAAAACGGGCAAGCCTGTTTACAATGCCATAGTTTGGCAGTGCAGAAGGACCGCGAGCATGTGCGACGAACTCAAAGCTCAAGGTTTGGCAGACCTCATAAAGCGCAAGACGGGTTTGGTCATCGATGCGTATTTCTCCGCCACAAAACTCAAGTGGATCCTGCAGAACGTGCCGGGTGTTTTGGAGAAGGCGAAGAAAGGAGAGATCGCCTTTGGCACGGTGGACAGTTGGCTCATTTGGAACTTGACGGGCGGAAAGGTCCACGCCACAGACGTGTCCAACGCTTCGAGGACCATGTTGTTCAACGTGAGTGATCTGCGTTGGGACGAAGAACTCTTGGACATGTTCAATGTACCCCGTTCGGTTTTGCCCCAGGTGTTTCCTTCCAGTCATATCTACGGCGTGACGGACAGGGACATCTTCGGTGTCGAGATACCCATCGCAGCGGACATCGGAGACCAGCAAGCGGCGCTCTTTGGGCAGATGTGTGTACGAGCGGGCATGGTCAAGAACACTTACGGCACAGGGTGTTTCATACTCATGAACATCGGCGATAAACCGATCTTTTCACGCTCTGGGTTGCTGACGACCGTGGCCTGGAAGTTGAAGGATGAGGTTTGCTACGCGCTCGAGGGCAGTGTGTTCATAGCCGGAGCTGCGATACAGTGGCTCAGGGACGAATTGAGAATGGTCGAAAGTGCACAGGAGACTGAACAGATGGCGCTGAGCATTCCGAACTCGGCGGGCGTCTACGTCGTTCCGGCGTTCGTGGGCCTTGGTGCACCATACTGGGACATGTACGCGAGGGGTGCGATCTTCGGGCTCACGAGAGGTTCGAAGAAGGAACACATAGTGAGGGCGGTTTTGGAATCGATCGCGTACCAAACCAGGGATGTCGTGGAAGTGATGTGTGAAGAGTGTCAAACCGAACTGAAGACCTTGAGGGTCGATGGAGGCGCTTCGAAGAACAACTTCTTGATGCAGTTCCAGGCGGACATTTTGAACGTTCCAGTGGAGAGACCGAAGGTCAACGAGACGACAGCCCTCGGGGCGGCGTACCTCGCAGGTTTGGCGGTGGGTTACTGGGAGAGCATGGAGCAAATAGAATCACAGTGGCAACTCGATAGGAAGTTCGTTCCAAACATGGATGAGAAGGAAAGAGAGGAATTGTACAAAGGTTGGAGAAAAGCGGTGGAACGAGCGAAAGGATGGTTGAAGACGTGAGGGACGAAAAATGTTTCGCACACCCCATTGTGCCAGCGTTGAGAAGTGAAGAACAGCTGCAGCGCGCCGCTGAGAGTGTGGCGACGTCCATTTTTCTTCTGTACGGAGATTTGATGAACCTGAAGAACGTGGTGAAGTACCTTCACGATCATGGTAAGCAGGTCTTCGTTCATCTGGATCTGATCAAAGGTTTGGGTAAGGACGAGAGCGCGGTTGAATATCTCAAGGCGCAGATCTTAGCGGACGGTATGATAACCACGAAAGGGAATTTGATAACCGTCGCCAAGAAAGTAGGGTTGGTGCCCATCCAGAGAGTCTTCCTGCTCGATTCACAATCACTCGCCACAGGTATCGCACAGATAAGAACGCACCGACCGGATTACATAGAGGTGCTTCCAGGATTGATACCCGATCTCATCCAGCAGATCGTTCAGGAAACGGGTATACCTGTGATCACAGGAGGTCTGGTTAAGACACCGCAACAGGTGCTCGAGGCTCTCAGAAAGGGGGCGGTGGCAGTCTCGACGAGCGAGGAGAGTTTGTGGAACTTGAAGCTAAGCTGAGCTGATCCTTCTCACACTCCGCGTGGCGACAACGTCTGCACCCGTGTCGAGGACGTTCTTCATGATCACATCACCCACCTTCACGGGGGCTTCGATTTGGACTTGTTTGACCAACTCCATGAATTTCGGTATCAAACGTTTGGGTATGGGCTTGGATGTCTTCACCGATGCGAGGGGAAGTTCACCGTTGACGACTTTCACGCTCGTCGGCACGATCCTCTTGGGTTCTTTCAACTCCTCTTCGAGGTAAGAGAGGCCTTTCGGACAGCGGTTGCCCTCGACAGCAACTATCTTTCCATCCACCGCGTTGTATTTTATTTTACATCCCATCGGGCACAGGACACAGACTATCTTCTCCATGTTCACACCTCCTCGAGCTTGACTTCGATCCTGTCAAGGTTCGAGAGCTTCTGCTTTGGAATCTTCACAACGATCATCTCACTTGGGATGAGGTCCTCAAAAGTTTTTTCAAAGCCACCCACCTTCAGCACGGCCTTCTCCATGGGCTTCTTGCACCTGAGATAGAGCGTGAGATCATCGATATCGTTGTAGTAGTTGGGGAAGGTGAGCATCACGTTCTCTCCAGGAACGATGGGAATGCCGAGTGAGAATCTTTCTCCGTTGACGTACCTCGAGGCGTACTCGCCCGCACGCTCTCCCTCTTTGGTGACGTAGTCGACGAGATCGAAGATCGCTGTGCAGTTGCCCGCCGCAAAGATCCATTCGTTCGAGGATTGACCCGTATTGGAGCAGGCGATTCCCCTGGTTCTCTTGTCGAGTGAGACCAAACCGTTCAACATCTCCACCTGAGGTATGAGCCCGACCGAAAGGACGAGCGTGTCCACTTTGAAACTCTTCTCGGTGTTGGGAATGGGTCTGAACTGTTCATCCACACTTGCGACGATGACTTCTTCGAGCCTTTCTCTTCCTTTGACTTCGACCACTGTGCTGGAGAGGTACAACGGTATGTTGAAGTCCTTCAAGCACTGTATCACGTTCCTCAGCAATCCTCCCGGATAAGGTAACCTCTCAACGACTCCCACGACTTCGATGCCTTCGAGCGTCAACCTCCTGGCCATGATCATGCCGATGTCTCCAGAGCCAACGATCAAAGCTCTTCTTCCGACCTTTCTGTTGTCTATGTTCATCAATCTTTGCGCCACACCCGCGGTGAAGATACCAGAGGGTCTATCGCCGGGAATCATCAGAGAACCGAAGGGCCGTTCACGTGCCCCCGCGGCGTACACGACCACCTTCGCTTCAAGCTCAAACACGTTCTTCGGTGAGACAAGGAGAGCCTTCTTGTTTCTGTTGAGCCTCAATACGTGACAATCTGTCAATACCTCTATGGAATCAGCGTATCTGCTCAGTTGATCTCGAAAACGCTCCGCGTATTCAGGTCCTGTCAGTTCTTCTTTGAAATAGTGGAGGCCAAAGCCGTTGTGGATGCATTGGTTCAAAATGCCACCCGTGATTTCGTCTCGCTCGGCGATGACCACCTTCAGATTCTTCTTCGCCGCCGCGATCGCGGCGGACATACCTGCAGCTCCCGCACCGATCACGAGTACGTCCGTCTTCATTCTCTCACCTTCCCATCGACAACCCAGCTGTTGGGAGACTTGAGAACGATCTGGCTCGCGTCCCTTCCAAGCTCTCGTTCCAAGATTTTCAATATCTTGCTCATGCAGAAACCACCCTGACAGCGACCGAACATCGCACGCGTTCTGAATTTCACCCCATCCAACGTTCTTGCTCCCCTTCTTATCGCCTCCACGATCTCCGCCTCGGTAACCTCGTTACAGAAACAAATCATTCGACCTGCCGATGGATTTTCCTTCACGGCCCTCTGCCATTCCTCAAGGCTCAGTTCGGCGTACTTTTTCATGCCTTTTCTCGTTGGTTTGAAATCCTTCTTGGTGGTGAGCTTCAGTCCCATCTGTTGTTGCAAAACCTCTTCGACGATGTACCTCGCTATCGCGGGTGCAGCGGTCAGACCGGGAGACCTCATCGCCATTGCGTTGACAAAGTTGGGAACGATCTCGCTTTTACCAATGAAGAAGTCTTTCTGAGGACTTTCTGGTCTCAATCCCGCGAAAGTCTTCACCACCAACGAAAAATCGATCTCTGGAACCAATCTCAGAGCGAAATTCTTCACCGATTGAATACCTTCGTTCGTCGTGGTGAGATCGCTCTTTCTGTCGCTCGGAAGATCCTCCGCTGTGGGGCCGAGGAGCAAACCACCATCTATCGTTGGCAGAACGAGTATACCTTTGGACTTCTCCGTGGGAGTGGGAAAGATAATGGATCTCACGGTGTTACCGAGTTTCTTGTCGAGCAGGATGTACTGACCCTTCCTCGGATGCAGAGGGACGTACTCGGCACCTGCAAGCTTAGCGATCTCGTCGGCGAACAAACCCGCGGCGTTGATCACCACATCCACTCGTTGAACTTGCTTGTTCGTGATGACATTGATGATCCTACCCTCTCGCTTTTCGAAATCGACGACCTCTTCGTTCAAGAAAAGTCTCAAACCGTTCTCGAGCGCGTTCTCCACCGCGGCTATCGCGACCATCCAAGGTTCCGTTATGCCTGCGGTGGGTGCCCAAAGTCCCATCTTCACTTGTGGGTTGATCATGGGTTCTCTCGAGAGGATCGTTTCTCGATCGTGTATGGTCAAATCTGGAACGTTGTTCTTCTCACCTTGAACGAGAAGTTTGTGAAGCACGGCGGTTTCTTCATCGTTGAAAGCGAGCACGTAGGAACCAATCCTCTTGATCTCGAAATCGAGCTCACGCGAAAGCTCCGTGAACATGGCGTTGCCGACGCTGCAGAATCTCGCGCGGGTGCTTCCGATCGGATCGTCGTAACCGGCGTGCAAGATCGCGGAGTTGGCCTTCGTCACACCCCAACCGACGTCCAGATTCTTTTCTATGAGCAACACCTCGACATCGTATTTGCAGAGCTCCCTCGCTATGAGTGAACCAACGACACCGGCACCTATCACAGCGATGCGCAAGATGATCCCTCCAAAAGAAAAAGCCACACCCCAAGAGGGATGTGGCTTTCTCCAAGTCTCAACCACACCAGCTTTATTTTAGCACAAAGATCTCGACGGTTCAAGTGGATTCACTGAACGATACCGCAAAGGTTAAGAGTTGTCGAACCTTCATCGACAACGTCATTCTTGGGGCAGAATAGTCTTGGAGGTGAGTGCATGGTTCTGATCTACACGACGTTCCCAACCAAGGAGGATTGCCTGAGGGTTTGCAAGCAACTGCTCGAGGAAAGAAAGATTGCGTGTTTCAATGCCTTTCAGATTCAATCTGGCTACTGGTGGCAGGACAAGATCGTGGAAGATCAGGAATGGGCAGCGATCCTCAAGACCGATAAGTTCAAAGAAGACGAGGTCTTCGAAGCTTTGAAGAAGCTTCATCCGTACACGACACCGGCGATCATCTCAATCGAAGCGAAGAAAGCTGATGCGCGCTATCTCAGTTGGCTCGTTTCGACCATTTCATCCCAGCAAACTTAGATGAGCCATCACGAGGTTCGAGATCGTCCTTGGTTTCTCAACCACCACAGCATGGCCTGAATCTGGAACGCAAACGAGGTTCGCATCCTTTATCACCGCGGCGATCTCGTGTGAGAAACGTGGTGGTTTGACACGATCGTGCTCGGCACACACGACGAGCGTGGGACATTTAATCGATGGAAGTTTCTCGACCAGAGGTTTTTGTTCCATCTGGAGGAAAGAATCGAGCAACATCATGGCTCCATCGTAGTTGAAATTCTGCATCCTCGAGACGATCGTGTTCAAGAGATCTGGATGTGCGTCCAAGAAGTTCTCACTGTACACGTCGGTCAACCAACTCAGAACAAACTTGGCTGGGTCTCTGGTCTCTGCCCCCATCCTCCACAGCAAGGCATGATTTCTGATGTATGGAGTCACGCGTGCGGTGGCGGTGATAACCACAAGGCTTTTGACCATCTGGGGATGTTCGGCAGCGAAGAGCATTCCAACTTCTCCGCCGTAAGATGTGCCAACGAGGTGCAGCTTGTCTATTTTCAGAGCATCACACAGCTCTTTCAAATCTTGAACGTGCTTTTCGAAGGAACATTCACCGTTGGAGGATGTCCACTGACACCTGAAGTTGTGTAGTAGCAACGAAAATCGACCTTTGAGATCCTTCGTCAAGAAATCCCAGCTTCGCATGTTCATGAAAATGCCGTTCAGGAGTGCGACGACGCTGCCGCGACCTGGGTAGAATTCATAATCGATTTCTACACCGTCCGAACTTTGGAACATGTATCTCACCTCACATTCTGAACGCCACAGCCACTTGTTGATAACCGACTCCAGAGGTGAGGAAGATGATAACTTTACCCTCGAGGTTTTTGAGTTTCCCCTCATCGAAAGCGTCGTCGTACGCCATGTAAACACAGGCAGATCCGGTGTAACCGTATTTATGCATGATCATGTGCGCCTTTTCCTCGGGTAAGCCCATCGTTTCCATGACCTTCTGAATGGTTTTCTTTCGAACCTGAGTGAAGAAGATCATGCCTATTTCATCTTTCGAGAAATTGCATTTCTCCATCAATCGGTTGAGCAAAAGGGGCCAGCCTTCTTCGTTCACGGTCGCTGGGTACGCCGCACGCAGATCGAGCTTGTGCAGCCCTCTTTCAAAACCCTGAAGGTTCATCGTACCTGCCCCCATGTAGATGCCCCAGTTGTACCACCAGCTGCCATCGCACCTTGCGACACTCCCCAGATATCCTGGCTCATTCGAGGCGGTCAGAATGAGCGCACCGGCACCGTCAGAGAACAAAGCTTCCCAAGAGTACTTCCAACTGAGAAACTTCGTCATCGCGTACACTCCGATCACGAGAACGTTTTTATGATCTCCGAGGGCTATGTAACGGGATGCGATGTCCAAGAGCAACGCGCCGTTCGCACAAGACGCGTTGACGTTGAACGCCAAAGCTTCGGCCTTGTGCGCACCGATCAGATACTGTACTCTCGCTGCGTCGGGTGGTGAAATGGCTTCTGGCGTGTCCGTACCCACTATGATAAGATCGATCTCTTCAGCTCTCATGTTGATCCTCGCCAGTGCACGCTTGGCAGCTTCGGCAGCCATGTATGTCGGTGTTTCTTCTTCGTTCGAGAGACGTCGATGGTTGATGCCAATCTGTTCCGTGAAATAAGGATCGATGGTGAAGTGGACGAGTCTTTCGAACTCTTGATTCGTCATGATCTTGCTCGGAGCGTACAATCCAGAAGAGATTATCTTTGCGTACTTCATGTTCCGACCTCCCTCAGGAAAGGTTCTATGCTCTTCAAAAAATCGTCACTCGCCTCGACGAACGGTGTGTGACCGACGTTGTTGAAAACGACCAAGCGCGCCTTCAACGCTTTACAGGTCTTCTCCATCTGCTCACGCGTGAGCAACGGGTCCATGTCGCCCCACACGAGCAACGTCTTCACACGGTAGTTTCCCGTTTGACCGGTGAGATCGAATCTACCGAGTTCTTCAGCGTGTGCGTAGATTGCTTTTGGATTCATCCTCAACGCGTCGTCGACGAGTCGTTCGACGAACTTTCTGTCCTTCACGTTCCTCAGCAAACCGTACAGGGATCTTCTCAGAACCGATCTGTTCCTCCCGTACAACTCAAGGTAAGGCAGATTCTCCGTTGGTGTGGGTAGACCATCGATCGGGCACGGATCGACCAAGATCAAGCTCTTGACCAAGTCTGGACGTTTCAGAGCCAGTTTCATGCCGATCGCACCGCCGAGCGAATGGGCGAGGATGACAACATCTTTCAGCTGAAGTTTTTCCACGAATTCTTCGACGGCGCTGACATAGTTTTCAAAGGTTGGTTCGGTTCTGTCAGAAAAACCAAAGTTGGGAAGGTCGAGCGCGATCGTTCTGAAGTTCGAGATCCTACCCAAGATGGGCTTGAACCATCTGAACGAACCGAAGTTTCCGTGGATACATATCAACGGTGTTCCCTCTCCAGCCTCAACATAGTGCAAACGCGCAAGGGACGTTTCGACGAACTTTCCTTCGGGCTTTTTGGTCCTTCTCTTGAGCCAAACGACTGGTAATTCTGCCCATCTCAACCAGAAGTTCATCGCATGGTAAGCGATGCCACGTGGCATGAAGAGGACCACGAGAATGAGCATCGCTCCAAAGATGATTGAGAGAGAAAAACCACTCCTGCTGAAGAAGAAAGGAAGGATGGTGTAAAGCGTCGCACCAAAGAACGGTCCTATTTCCAGCGCCAGACCCCCAATGACCACCATGGCGAGCAGGTCCAAAGATTTGGCAAGTCCAAACAGGCTCGGCGCTATGTAACCGATCGTGTGCGCGTACAGTGCTCCCGCCAGTGCTGCCAGAGCCGAGCCAAAGCCGAAAGCAACGACCTTATGGTAGGTCAAGTGTACACCGAACACACGCGCCACCAATTCATTCTCTCTCATCGCTGCGAGCGCCTTGCCAGTCTTACCCCTGACGAGGAGTCGAAAGAAGTAGAAAGAGACCAACAACAGCGAAAGGTTCACGTAGTAACTCATCGTGTCGTTTCCAAACAATCTGATGCTCCTCAGGCCTATGTGCCCACCCGTCAACGCTTGCCAAGCCCCGAACAACTGCTCGATGGCGACGGCGAAGCCCATCGTCACTATCGCCAAGTAGAAACCTTTGAGTCTCAGAGCGGGAAAGCCCAAGACCATGCCGACAACGGCGCCGAAAACGATGGCAATCAGTACGGAGATCGGTATGGGCACAGAGAAACGTTGTACCAAGATCGCGGAAGTGTACGCACCCACACTCATGAACGCTGCATGGCCTATCGAGATTTGTCCGGCATAGCCCATGATCACGTTCAAACCCATCGCAGCGATCGAGTAGATGAAGGTCAGATTCAACAGCGTCAATACGAAACCGCTCACAGATGGCAGGAACGGGACCAAGGACAGGATCAGAAGTAGAAGCCATCTCATCCTTCACACTCTCCTGATCTCTTCGCTACCGAACAGTCCCTGTGGTCTCACCAAAAGTATGCCAACGATGATGGCCAAAGACAGCGTCGTCTTCAGCTCGTTGCTGATGTAACCACCGATGAGATTCTCTATCACACCAAGAACAAGGCCTCCACACAGTGCACCCAAAAGGCTGTCGAATCCACCGAGCACGGCAGCCGTGAAACCCTGTATCTGATAGTAGATCATCATCGTCGGAGAAACGTACGTCCTTGGTGCGCCGAGAACGGCGACCATCGTTCCGATGGCCGTACCAACCATCCAGCACCAGGAGATCACTTTGCTGGGATCGATACCCATCAGCTGGGCAGCCTTTTCGTTCTCAGACACGGCACGCATCGCTATGCCGACCTTGGTGAACCTGTAGAGCAGAAACACCAGAAACGACACGATGACGAGCACGGCGAACAAGAGCAAATCCTGTCTTCTGAAAACGACTATGCCGAAGTCACCTCTGAAGATGAGGGGCCTGCCAGCTATGAGTTCGGGTAACGATTTGTACTGTGTTCCCCATATCTGTGTCGCCAAGCCCTCTAAGATCATGAGCAAGCCAAAGGTCACTATCAGCATCGATCCATGGGAAAGCTTGCGCAAAGGTCTCAAGGTGAAACGTTCCACAGCGTATCCGAACAGCATGCTCACAAGCAGAGTCAGAATCAGGGCCGACCAAGCTCCCACACCCAGAGAAACGAAGGTGTAGGTGACGTACGCCATGAACATTGCCATGTTGCCGTACGCGAAGTTCATCAAACCAGTGACTTTGAATATCAGTACGATACCCATCGCTGCAAGAGAATAAAAACTTCCCGTTGAAAGACCGAGGATCAATCTGTTCAGAAACACTCATCTTCCCCCCAGATAGCTTTCCACCACCGAGCTGTCCCTGATGAGTCTTTCGGAAGGTCCTTCCATGACGAGCCTTCCGGTCTGAAGAACATACCCGTAATGTGAGATCTTCAAAGCGGCGTAGGCGCTCTGCTCGACCAATAGAATCGTCACACCGGACTCGTTTATTCTCTTTATAGCCCTCATGATCTCAGTCACAAGGTTCGGTGCCAAGCCCGTCGAAGGTTCGTCGAGCATGAGCAACTTGGGTTTGGTCATCAACGCCCTCGCGATGGCGAGCATCTGCCTTTCTCCACCCGAAAGTGTACCCGCCTTCTGTTTCAGCCTCTCTTTGAGCTTAGGGAAGAGTGTAAAGACAAATTCGAAATCTTTGGATAGATCATCTCTTCTCAAGTAAGCTCCGGCTTGGAGGTTCTCCAGGACCGTCATCTTTTGAAAGACCATCCTGTTGTCGGGACACAGGATTAAACCGCGTCGAACGATTTCGTGCGCCTCAAATTTGTCTATTCTCTCGCCTTCGAAAAGTATTTCACCGGACACGATCTTGTTCAGTCCCACAATGGCGTGCAGAAGCGACGTCTTTCCCGATCCGTTCGCTCCAAGGATCGTTGTTATGGAACTCTTCTCCACCTTCAAAGAGACGTTCTTCACCGCTACCACCGGACCGTAACTGACCGTCACGTTCTTGAGCTCAAGCACTGTTGATCTCTCCCAAGTAAGCACTGATCACCTTTGGATCTTTTCGCACCTCTTCGGGCTTACCCTCGCTGATCTTCTTTCCAAAGTCCATCACAGTCACAACATCGGAGATATCCATCACCACACGCATATCGTGCTCTATCAGCAACACCGTTATGCCCATTTCTTCCCTTATTCGACGTACGATGTTCACAAGTTGCTTCGTCTCTGCTTCGTTGAGTCCAGCCGCAGGTTCATCGAGCAACAAAAGCTTGGGTTTCGCCATCAACGCACGACCTATTTCGACGAGTTTTTGGTGAAAGTAAGGGATACTGCCCGCGTAGCTCAACAACCTGCTCTTCAGACCGAGGAAATCTGCCAGCTTGAGAGCTTCCCTGTACATATCGTAATTTTCAATCAACCTTCGCTTCGTTGGGATCAGATCCTTGAGCAACCCACCCACGATCCTGTGATGGTATCCCACGTAGAAATTTTCGAGCACCGTCAAGTACTTGAAAACGACGACGTTCTGAAACGTTCTTGCAACACCGTACGAAACCACCCGGTGCGGGGCAACGTGCGTCAGTTCAACCCCGTCGAGCACGATGGTTCCAGAGTGAATCTTGACCACGCGCGTTATCGCGTTGAAGACGGTCGTCTTTCCGGCACCGTTTGGACCTATGAGAGAATGTATTTCTCCTTTCTCCACTCTCATAGAGAAGTTATCTACAGCCACGAGTCCACCAAATCGAACCGTGAGGGAGTCGATTTCCAAGAGCGCCAACTTTCATACCTCCGAGCGAAGAGGAGGGGAAGGTCCCCTCCTCAATCGAGTCCAATCAGATCCGTGACGGCTGTGAACGCACCTTTCTCGATCTTCATGAAGTACATCGTCGACTTACCGCGCCTGAGGCCTGGACCCCACGTGATGTCTTTGGCCAAGATCCCGTTCCAGTTCTTGAACGTCTCGAGTGCCTCAACGAGTTTCTCTCTCGTCAAATTTGGTCCAGCCCTGACGAGACCTTCAACGAACACCTCGGCAGCGATGAATCCAGCCACCGCGTACGAGGACATGATCTGGTTCGGATAACTCTCTTGGAATATCGCCACGGCCCTTTGATAGTCCCTCAGGAACTCCGGTCTATCTGGGGTCGCCAGCGGAACCCAGCCCGTCAGATAAACGCCTTCGGCGTACTTGCCAGCGAGGTTTATGAAGCTGGGATCAGCGTTGGCGTAGGTTGTCACGATGTCGGCGTTCACACCGTAATCCCTCAGTGTCTTGATCCACCTGACCGTGTCGGTGAGAAAACCGTAGATGACGATGCCATCCAAAGATACCTTCAAAACGTCCACTGCGAGCGCACTGTAGTCCGTCTCGAGCGGGTTGTAGGGGATCTCGAGTGCGGGTTTCATGCCGTACTTCTCGAGCCGCATCTTCACCGCCGCTAAACCTTCTTTACCGACATCGTTGGCCATGTAGATGATGCCGATCTTCTTCTTTTTCAAATTTTCAACGAAGAACTTTGCGATCAACTGACCCTCAAGCGTGTAGTCAGGTTGAACTCCGAAGATGTAACGTTTTGGAGGCACCACGAGCAGGCTCGTTCCTGCACCTTGATACACGAAGGGTACCTTGTTCTGTTCCAGATAATCCATCACCGCGAGACAACCGTAGGTGCCCAGTCCACCAACGATCGCGAAGACTTTGTCAGATTCCACCAATCTTTTGACCTCGACGACCGTCTTGGTTGGATTGAGCTGATCGTCCGCTATGATGAGTTCGATCTTCCTTCCGTAGACTCCGTTGTTCTTGTTGATCCAGTTGAAGTACGCCAGCATTCCTTTCGACATCTCTTGACCAATCACCGCATAAGGTCCCGACAGTGCTTGGAACGTTCCGACCACCACTTTGTCCGGATAAATACCGACCTCTGCGAAGACGAAGAGCGCGACCGACAGTACCAGAACCACCAACAGTTTCTTCACCGTACATCCCCCCTTCGGGAAGATTTCAGAACGTTAGACCGCCATCCACACCGATCACTTGACCTGTGATGTAAGAAGATTCGTCGCTCGCAAGGAACAGATAGACGTACGCGACTTCCTCGGGTTCGCCCATGCGCGCGAGCGGCGTTCTGCTCAAAACGGCTTCTATGACCTTTTCGGGAACTTTCTCGGTCATCGGAGTTCGTATGAAACCTGGGGCGACCGCGTTCACCCTTATCTGTGCACCTTTGCGCGCAAGTTCCTTGGCCCACGTCTTGGTCATGGCTATGACTCCTCCTTTCGTCGCAGCGTAGTTGGTTTGACCGATGTTACCGTAGATTCCAACGACAGAAGATGTATTGATGATCGAACCTTTCTGTGCTTTCATCATGTGCGGAGCCACGGCCTGCGTCATGTTGAAAACACCGGTCAAATTCACGTTGATCACCGCGTTCCAATCTTGTTCGCTCATCTTCACGAGAAGGGCGTCCCTCGTTATTCCAGCGTTGTTAACAAGCACATCGATCTTTCCATACTTGTTCGCGATTTCATCCACCGTCTTGAACACCTGTTCTCTGTTCGTCACGTCCAGCACGTACGGATCGATCGAACCAGGTAGACCTTTTGCATCTTCGACCAGTTTGTTGAGAGCCTCTTGCGACACGTCGCACGCACACACGATGGCTCCTTCCTTGGCGAACAGCAGACTCGCTGCTTTACCGATGCCACTCGCTGCACCCGTGATGATGCACACTTTCCCTTGCAATCTCATACATGACCTCCCCTTTCTACAAGCCGAGATAGGCCTTCTTGATGTGATCGTTGTTCATCAGATTCGTTGAAGTATCTTCCAACACTATTCTACCGTTTTCGATCACGTATCCTCTCTCAACAACTTTCAATCCCTGTTTGACGTTCTGCTCTATCAACAATATTGACACACCCTGATCCTTTATTTCCCTCAGTTTCGAGAACAACTCTGATACGATCGAAGGTTGCAGTCCTACGGATGGTTCGTCCAACACCAGAAGCTTTGGGAAGGACATCAGCGCCCTCGCGACCGCAACCATCCTCTGTTCACCTCCACTCATCGTGCCAACCTTTTGCTTCAGCCGTTCTTTCAGTATGGGAAACAATGTGAAGACCAAATCGAAGGCTTCAAGCATTCTTTCACGTGCGTGTGGTACATAGTTCGCACCCGCCCTGAGGTTCTCTTCGACGGTCATGTTGGGGAACAGTTCGCGTTCCTGTGGTACGAGTGCTATGCCGAGCTTGACAACTTCATGCGGTTCCATGCCAGTTATGTCTTTGTCCTGAAAGAACACCTTCCCAGAGATGGGCTTCAAGAATCCGACCACACAGTTGACGAGCGTGGTCTTGCCCGCTCCGTTCGGGCCGAATAGACCAACCGCCTCACCTGAACCGACGTTCAACGAAAGGTCCCAGAGGACTTTTATCCTTCCATAAGCTGCGTTCAATCCATCTATTCTCAACATCATGCTTCCTCCCCAAGATAGGCAGTGATGACCTTAGGATCGTGTGCAACCCTTTCGTACGGTCCTTCCGCGATGATCTCACCACGATCCAGAACGACAACGCGATCTGTCAATTGGCTTATCACGCTCATGACGTGCTCGATCACACAAATTGTGATCTGCTTTTCCCTGAGGGACTTCACCAGCTGAATCATTCGTTGCATTTCTTCGAAGTTCAGCCCTGCCATGACCTCATCGAGTATCAAGAGTTTCGGTTGACAACCAAGGGCTCTTGCGACCTCGAGTTTCTTCAGCTCGAAAACCGTGAGCCTGTCCAGGCGCCTTTCAGGTTGGTCGAGCTCTACGAGCTCACATATCTTGCGAGCAGACTTGCGCGCCTCACGCAACGACTCACCTCTGGCGAAGAGGCACGATACCACGACGTTTTCGAAAGCAGTGAAATCCCTCAAAGGTCTCACGATCTGAAAGGTCCTCGCTATGCCCATGCGTGCGCGCAAGTGTGCGGGGACGAAGGTGATGTCTTTATCTTCGAAATGAATGCGCCCCTCGGTAGGGTAGAAAACACCAGATATCAGGTTGGTCAACGTCGTCTTACCGGCCCCGTTGGGACCTATTATACCGAGTATCTCACCTTTGTTCACCTTCAAATCCACGGATTTGACGGCGATTAAACCTCCGAAGCTCTTCGTCAGTTTCTCCGTTTTCAAAAGCACGGCACAGAACCTCCTATCGCTTCGCTGCAATCCTGTTGACGACAGTTCCGTATATACCCCTTGGCAAGAACATGATCGTGAGGACGAGTATCAAACCGTAGATTATCAGATGCCCATAAGGCATGATGAGCTTGAGATATTCTGAAGCCAAGCCGAGCACCACAGCCCCTATTATGGGACCCAGGGTAGAGTAGATTCCTCCAACGAGGGCCATCGACATAGGAAGGAGCAGGAAGTTGGCTGAGAAAGTGCTTTCAGGTTCAACGAAAGCATACTGCTGCGCATAGAGTGCTCCGACAGCTCCCTGGATCGCCGATGTGAGCACGAAAACGAACAGAAGGTATTTGAAGATGTTCACCCCTGAACACTTTGCGGCGATCTCATCGTCCCTTATGGCATTGATCGCAAAGCGAATCCTCGTCCTTTGAAACAGCTCAGAAACGAGGATCACCGTGAGCGCCACCGAGAGAACCAACCAATAGATCTTGATCGAATCTCCTTTGAAGATCGACTCGTAGAGGACTTTCCCCGCTGAGCCACCGGTGAGATCGCTCAGGTTTCTTGCGAAGATCATGAAGACACTGGACAGAGCAAGAGTCGTTATCGCAAAGTAGATTTCTCTCAGTCTCAGTACGATCCAACCAAGTGCCAAGGCTATTAGAGCTGCGAACCCAGCCGCAACGAGAATACTCCACAACGGATCGATGGAAAAGTCATCGACGGCGATTATCGACGCGTAAGCGCCGAGCCCGAAGAAACCCGCTATTCCGAACGAAAGCTGCCCTGTGCGGAGCATCATGTCCCAACTGAGAGCCAAAGACAGAAAAATCATTATCGAAGTGAGCACGTGAATCATGTACGCACCCACAAAGAAAGGCAAAAGAAAGCAGAGAACACAGACGATCGCTATCATGAAGTATTTCATCCTTCTCGCCTCCCGAAGGCCCTGAACACGATCGCTGCTATGAGGACTACGAAGAAGACCAAGTCTGCCCATCCCGTGTAACCCGGTATGGACTTGACGAACTCTTCGGCGATGCCAAGTACTATGCCCGCGAGAACTATGCCTGGTAAATTTCCCAAACCTGCCATCGCCGTCAAACTGAAAGATTTCATCGTGAATGGACCACCAACGTGCGGAAAGATGGAACTCCTGACGGACAACAGAGCACCAGCCAGCGCAACCAATCCAGCTGCAAGGCTGAACACAAAAGCGTAGACGAACTTGACGTTGATGCCCACAATCGCTGCACCCTTGGGGTTTTGTCCGACGGCGTAGGTCGCCTGCCCGAGCCGTGTCTTCTTCAGGAACAACAACAGTCCTGTGAGCACGAGTACCACCGCGATCGTGTACAAGAACTCATAACCACCGACGTACACGCCGAAGATGTTGACCGAAGTCGATGCGTAGGGCACGTAGATGTTTCTTGGTCTGGAGGTCCACCAGATGTTGAGAGATTCGACCATGACTATGGAAACACCAAACGTGAGCAACAGCAGGTTGAGATGATGAGTTTTCAAAGATCTCTCTATCACGAGTTTGTAGACCACAAAACCAAACGCCAGAAGGAGTGGTACCGTGACCACTGGAGAAACCAATGGATCCATCCCCCACTTGGTGAACAGAAGGTACGCCATGTAGAGCGACAACGTCAAGAACTCACCGTGTGCCAGGTTCAAGAGACCCACTATACCGAGTATGAGTGCGAGTGGAAGAGCGACCAAACTGTACAAGCTACCTCTCTGTACACCGTAGAAGAAAGCGTACGGTCTGAGTAAAGCGATTAGAAAAAGTGCTATGGCGAGAACTACGTATCCAACGAAATTTTTCTTCACGCATCTTCACCTCTTCTTGAAACAAATGAACGGCTGGGTGAGCGCCCAGCCGCATCGTTCATTTACCCGTCCAACCCGGGAATGGGTAGATCAGCTCGGCCGTTTGATATTCGAACGGCCAGATGACGTGCTGTACTCCATTCTGCCACTGCAGTATCTTCTGAGCCCTGAATCCTTGGTTCTTGATGATCCTGCTCGGGGAAATCTTGAGCACACCACCAACGGGGGAATCGTACTCGATCTCTCTCAAAGCTTTGATGATGGCATCCTTGTCGAGTGATCCAGCCTTCTTGATTCCTTCGATCAGAAACATGATGTTCGTGTAGCCGAGCGGAGCGAAGTACGTCGCAGGCTCCTCGTTGAACTCCTTCACGTACGCGTCCCAGAAGTGCCTCGCGATCGGGCTGACATCTTTCAGTGCCGGTGCCCACATACCGTAGAGTATGACACCGTGGGACAGAGGATTCTTACCGAAATCGGCAGGCCATCCCGGAGGTGCACCAACGAAGAGTTTTGGAGCGAAACCTATCTCCTTCGCTTGAATGAGGATAGGTATCGCATCGGCGTCGTAGCCAGCCCATATGAACAGATCTGGATTGTACTGTTTCGCCTGCATCAAGACCGCTCTGTAATCACCGCCTCCGAGTGCGGCACTCTTGAAGGGTGCTCCTTTGAGATCCTTCATCAGTCCAGCCCAGACTCCTGTGCCTTTCTTCGCGAGTTCAAACTCATCTTGGTAGGATTTGAAGGAACTCGTTCCGAAGGCACCTTCCTCGTAAGCTATGAATATCTTCTCGATCTTCACCTGCGGATACTTCTGAGTGATCGCCCTCCATCCGTGTGCGTAGCTTTCTCCCTGCAGATAGTCCCAAGGATGCAGATGGAAGTACCAGTCTGCATCCGGGCCGATAGCTTCTTCACATCTGTACGATGCAGCGCCGATCCAGACTGTGATCTTCTGATACTTCTTCAATATGGGTATCTGTGCCAAATGCACACCGCTGGACATCCCACCGACGAAGAAGTCAACTTTTTCAACGGTCGCGAGTCGATCGATCGCAGCGGCGCCTTTTTCTGGTTTCATCTCATCGTCGACGATGAACAATTCCACAGGCATACCGAGAACTCCGCCCGCTTCGTTGATTTCCTTGACAGCAAGCTTCATGGCGTTGGCCGCCTGTCTGCCTGTGATGTCAGATAGAGGCAGAACCGCGCCTATTTTGATGGTTGATGCTAAGCCTAATGCCACGACCAGAGCCATGAGTACCACGAACAACCTCTTCATACCCTCACTCCTTTCATCAGATTAGACCCATCTTCTTCGCTTCCGAAATCAACATGTCTCTGAAATCTGGGTGAGCTATGGATATCAACTCGAGTGTCCTTTCCCTGACGGTCTTACCTCTCACGTGCGCCACACCCCACTCCGTGACGACATAATCGAGCTCCTGTCTCGGTACTGTCACGGGAGAACCGAGCGGTAGTAGAGGCACGATGGTTGACACTGTTCCGTTCTTAGCGGTGGATCTGAGGGCGATGATGCCTTTACCACCTTTGCTTTTCACAGCACCACGGTGTGTGTCGAGCTGTCCACCGGTACCACTGTAATGCTGTGTGCCCAAAGCTTCCGAACAAACGTTACCCGTCAAGTCTACCATGAGCGCGGTGTTGATGCTGACCATCTTCTCGTTCTGGGCTACCACATAAGGATCGTTCACGTACCTACCACGGAGGAACATGACCGAAGGGTTATCGTCGACGAAGTTGTAGAGTCTCTTGGTTCCAAAGGCGAACGTACAGACAAACTTACCTTTCCACAGAGTTTTCTTCTTGTTCGTTATCACCCCCATTTCGAAGAGATCGATCATGGACTCGGTGAACATCTCCGTATGCACACCGAGATCCTTCTTGTTGTGAAGTAACTTTGCGACTGCGTTGGGGATACCACCTATTCCAATCTGTATCGTGGATCCATCATCTATCAGTTCGCTGACGTACTGCGCGATCTTCGTCTCGACGTCCGCTGGTTCAACCAGCTCGGCTTCCGGTAGATCGTAGTCAACCTCGATCAAGTAGTCGACCTCGCTGATGTGCACGTGGGTATCTCCATGCGTTCTCGGGGCCTTCGGATTGACTTCCAGCACGATTTTCTTTGCCTTCTCGATCACGTCCTTCTCGTAAACGACAGAAGCTGAGAGCGTGAGAAAACCATTCTTATCCATCGGTGAGGCAACGCCCACAAAGATGTCAACGTCTCTGCTGTCCAACAAGTTCGTCCCCGCCTGGTGCAGATTGTTCGGAACGTAGCTGACCGTGCCATAGTTGTTCTTCACGGCTTCCCTGTTCGAAGCGCCAAAGTACCAAGAGGCGTTTTGAAAGCTTTTGCTGTATTCCTGCTTCATGTAGAAGGGATAACTCTCCATGTTCAAACATGTGAAGACGGTTACGTTCTCGACTCTGTCAGCCACTCTGTGAAGGTTCCTCAGAAAGATCTTCGGTTCCATCGGGGTCATACCGACGACAATCGTTGAGTTACTCTGAACGAGTTTCAGAACCTCATCGATGTCCAACAACTTCTTTTTGTAAACTTCTTCCCACTTCACAGCCATTCCTCCTTACCAACTTATGGGTTCTCTGATCTTTCCCCACCTCACGACGGCGGCGTTCCAGGTCCAGCCCACGCCCGCACCCACGAAAACGACCACGTCACCGTCTTTAACCCTTCCACGCCTGAGGCCTTCTTGAAGCGAAAAGACCTGATCGTTCTGACCCATGTGACCGTATTCCTCAAGGTAGAAAGATTGATCCTCCCTCAAACCCAGTTGCGTTAGAACTTCGAGGTGTGCCGATCTTTTGAAGTGCAATATGGCAAGGTAGGATATATCTTTCCTCGAGAGGCCACTCTTTCTCAGAGCATCGTCGATCACGAAGTAGAAGTTGTTCAGAGTGACCCTGTTCAGCTTTTCTTTGAAAGATTCCGGATCGCGCAAATGAAAATAGTACTCGCCAACATCTTCAGGCTTCATGGGCCATTTTTTCGTTCCGCCCACCGGCACGATACAGTCTTCAGCAAAGGATCCATCGACGATGCTCGAAACACCCAGCACAACGTTCGCACCGTGGTTCTTTTTAAGCACCAGTGCCGCACCACTGGCACCTATGTCGAACATGAAAGAAGTTGCCTTGTACCTGTGGTTCACCAGATCGAAGTTGCGATACCCGCTCACGAGCAGGACCGTATTCACATTCTTCTCGCTCAGCATGATCGATCTCGCCACCTGAAGTCCCACGATCATCGAACCGCACATGGCTTCCATGTCGAACGCCCAAGCTTTCGTCGCGTTGATCTCTTGAGCGACCTTTGTGCACGCGAGCCAGCAGGGATAATCTTTGTGCTGCGCACCGTTCCAGATGACCACGTCGATATCACTCGGATCGATTCCTGCGTTCTTTATTGCCTCTCGCGCGGCCATGATTCCCATGTAGCTCGTAGTGTCTCCTTCACCCGGAACATACTTCCCCTTCACACCGAATTTGTCGACGATCACCGCTTCATCGATTCCAGTGAGCGAAGCCAGTTCCTTCGCCGTCATGTACCGTTTGGGAAGATACGTTCCTACACCAGCTATGCCTACGTGGTCTTGCATTTTGGTCCCTCCTGTAAACTGAACCACCATTCAATCTGATACATGATTCATAACGTATGGTACCAGATTGTGAAACAAAAATGCAACAGCCAAAAAAGATCTTTAATCACATTGCTGGTTTATGACTGGCAGGAGTCTCGAGTTCCGGTTCAAAATCTTTGCTGACCTTTTTATTTCTCGCTATTGCTCGTTCTTGCTCTCTCTGATCCAATACCCTTGAGAAAGTATTTGCCCAAGAGTGACAGATAGTCCTTGATCTGTTCCGCGGATGTCTTGTTGTAGACCACGAGGTCTTCCCCCATGAAATGCCCGATACCCATGAATCCAATGGCAAGGTTCTCAGGTTTGAGAGGCTTTATCATGTTCAGCTCGATGGCTCTGCTCAATGGAGGAAGGTAACTGGTGAAGATCTTTTCGTAATAGTTGCGTGAAATGTTCGGATTGAAGAACTCAGCCTGTCTGACAACCAAGTACATGTTTGAATGGTTCAAGAAGAACCTCAAGAATGCGTTGTAACCAGCTATTTCGGCATCGCGTCTGTCGGTGAAGTTCTTTATCACGCTCGCTATCGTGAGCCTCAGATTTCTGTTCGTGGACATCACGAGTTCTTCGAGAATCGATTCTTTGCTCTCGAAGTACACATAGAAAGTGCCCGCAGCGACGCCGGCAGATTTGGTGATGTCGCTTATCATCGTGTTTCGATAGCCGTACTTCCCAAAGAGTCTCTCCGCTTCTTGAAGCAACTTCGCTTTCGTCGAGCTGGTCTCGACCGCCAGCGGTTTCACATCGACGTTGAAAACTCGTTCATCCAGCACGTGATCGTTTGGGTCCACGCCGTTCACGATGAATTCTACGAAGTCTCTCGCCATGGATTCTTCGATCACTCTTTCTCCCAAGAGCGACTTGAAGATGCCCGCGAACCTGATCGGACCGGTGACGAACCAACTGGCTACCCTCAGTTCTTTTTCATGTGCGTTTGGCAAAAGTTTCTCAATGACTCTCGATCTCAGTATTTGTTCCAATTTTCTTCTCAGGTTCCTTTTCAGATAGACAGCCTCGTGAAGTATTCGAAAATGCAGAAAGTGGTCGGAAAAGAATCTGGCATACGATGTGATGAAGCTTTCCACGATTCTGTATGAATCGTTGTCGTCGACGTTGTTCATACTATCGGAGAAAAGATCGAAGGCTTCTTCTATCAACTTTTCATAGACTGCATCCTTGCTGCTGAAATACTGGTAGAACGTGGATGGCTTGACGTTCGCCCTCTTCGAGATCATGGGTACGGAGACGCCATGATAGCCTCGGCTAGCAAAGAGTTCCAAAGCAGATCTCAGCAAATCTGAGAAAGTCTTCTTTCCATCGGATCTCTTTGGATCCCTTCTCAAGGTTCTTCCCCCTGCTTGTTGAATCAGTTTTCACATTGAATTATACCGTTCTCGCCGCATTGTTGATGACTCGCTCTGGTGATTCAGATTGCTGAGCTTTCAGCAAGAGCTTCTCTGCCAGATCTTCGTCCATCCTGTTTATGAAAAACTGAACTCTGCTGTGTCTGAGACTTTCAAAATCTACCTTCACTCTCGCTGGCAGGGATGAAGATATGATCTTCATTTTTTGTCTCAGGATCTTTTCATCCTGCATGGTGCGTTTCTCGAACTCTGTGCCACGCTTTGGTATGAAGGGATTTATCGAGAACTTGACCGTCTTGAAGCCAAGCTCCAGAAGGTATCTTGCCACGTCCCCGATGGCCATCAGATCCTGTTCGGATTCCTCTTCGAAACCGAACATGAAATAGACCTTCACCTCTTCGAAGTTTGTCTTTCTCGCAAGCTTGAAAGCGCGTTCAACTTGTGCATCGGTTAGATCCTTCTTAAGGATGTTTCTGAGCCTCTCGCTCGCACTCTCCAAAGCGACTGTGAAGCTGTTCTGGTGTTTCCTCAAAAACCTTAAGAACTTCTCGTCCAATCGATCCATTCTGAGAGATGAAACAGATACAGAGATTCCACTCTCCTCAAGCACGTCAACGAGCTCATCCAACCAAGGATAGTCCGTCACGTTCGAGGCGATCAATCCCACCGAATCGTGTCTCTGCAGGATCTCAGGGAACTTTTGAAGACTCAAAAATCTCGCAGGCTTTTTCAACTTCCCCATCATGCAGTAGGCACATCTGTGAATGCAACCTCTCTCTATTTCAACGAGAAGTTTGTGTGCGAACTCACCACGTTCTGGGACCAACGGACAGGCAGGAACAAAGAAATCGAGATCGAGGCATTGAGAAACCACTTGGTATTTCTTCCCGTACAGCGGTACGGTGGTGAAAGGAAGGTCGATGAAGCTTTGCAGTAACTCTGACCTGACGGCAGGACGAAGAACTCGATCGAGTTGGACCAACATGGATTCAATGTCTCCGTGGAGTATCACATCGGCCAGGACTTTGAGCAACGGCAGTTCAGTGTAGCAGAGTGCCCCACCGAACAGTATGATCGGATGTGACTGTGAACGATCGATGTTTCTCAGCGGCACGGATTTTCGCAAGAGCAATTTCATGACGTTGACGATGTCGTTTTCAAAATGGAAAGAGAACGCCCAAATCGTGAACTGGTCGATGGGTGTTAGACTGTCGATGGAGTAAAACCTTTCAAAACTTTCATCGAAAAAGAAGCGTTCACAGCGAACTCTTTCCAGCTGGTTCAGATACTTCCAGACGAGGTTGAAACCGAGGTTAGAGGCAGCCAGTTCGTAACCGTTCGGATAAACAAGGGCGACCATCAGGTCGCCCTTGGTTTCTATCTTCTCAACGTACTTCTCGCCCGCTTTCAAACGAGCAACGAGGTTTTGTTCCTTGAGATCCCTCGAATCACGTGGTCTTCTCAAGGGCAGCCCTCCTGAGATAGTTCCTCGAGATGACCGCCCTCACGAACTCGACCTCGAGAATCTTCGTTTCGCCTTTCATGACCACTCCACGCAGTTTGATCTTGTTCTCAACCACTCCGATGACTTTGACACCCACCGCGACGGCTTCGCCAACTCTGATCGGTGAGAGATGCCTAACGTTCGCTTCTATCACGACAGAAACGTGATCTTCGCCGAGAAAAGGCTGCACCAGATCGTAGCCGACGTGAAAAACTTGGGCGCAGAGTCCAGACGTGCTCGCGAGTTCGAGCATCTCCATCTCTCGATCCTCACGCCAGGCCATGCCCTCATCGATGGTGAAATCAACTGTTTTGCTCGTTCCGAGCAACTGTTCCAAGCTTTTCATCGTTCATCACTTCCTCCGTCAACTCTTTTCTCAGGGCTTTTCTCAACTCTTCACCCTCTATGACTTCCCTTTCGAGCAGAAGTTCGGCAAGCTCGTCGAGTTGCTTTTTGTGTTCGAGGAGCAGTTGCTTGGCTCTTTCGTAGCATTCGGTCACTATATGCTTCACTTCGTCGTCTATCTCACTCGCAACTTCTTCGCTGTAGTTCCTCATCCTCGTGAGTTCCTTACCCAAAAAGATCTCTTGTTCAGCCTTACCCCACACCAAGGGTCCAAGCTTGTCGCTCATGCCGAGTTGGCACACCATCTTTCTGGCAAGTTCCGTCGCTCTCTCGATGTCCGACGCGGCACCGGTCGAAATCTCACCGAAGATGATTTCTTCAGCGGCACGTCCACCGAGTAGAGCTGTTATTTGGTCGAGCAACTCGTTCTTCGTGACGATGTATCTGTCTTCAGCCGGCAACTGAAGTGTGTAACCCAGAGCACGATAACCTCGGGGTATGATGGAGATCCTGTGCACTGGATCGGCGTTCGGTAGCAAGCTCGAAACGATGGCGTGTCCCACCTCATGGTAGGCCACGATCTTTTTCTCTCTCGAACTGATCACGCGAGACTTCCTCGCAGGTCCAGCGATGACCCTGTCAATCGCTTCTTCGAAATCAGCCATCGTGATCTTGTCTCTACCAGCTCTCGCTGCAAGAAGTGCCGCCTCGTTCACCAGATTTTCAAGATCCGCTCCCACGAACCCCGTGGTGCGCTGTGCGAGGACTTTCAGGTCAACATCTTCGGCGATAGGCTTGTTCCTCGTATGAATCTTCAGTATCGCCTCTCTTCCCTTCACGTCTGGTACGTCCAAAACCACTTTCTTGTCGAACCTGCCAGGCCTGAGCAAGGCTGGATCGAGTATGTCTGGTCTGTTCGTGGCCGCCATCACCACTATGCCCTGGTTGATGTCGAAGCCGTCCATCTCGACGAGAAGTTGGTTCAGTGTCTGTTCTCGCTCGTCGTGTCCACCACCAAGACCTGCTCCCCTGTGTCTGCCGACGGCATCGATTTCGTCGATGAAAACGATGCATGGTGCGTTCGCTTTCGCCTGGGCGAACAGGTCTCTGACACGTGCGGCACCGACACCCACGAATAACTCAACAAAATCAGAGCCACTTATGTGAAAGAATGGCACGTTCGCCTCACCAGCTACGGCCCTTGCGAGCAAGGTTTTACCCGTACCCGGGGGTCCGACGAGCAGTATGCCTTTCGGCATTCGAGCACCGATGCGTGCAAACCTTGCGGGATCTTTCAAGAACAAGACGGTTTCTTTGAGTTCTTCTATTGCTTCGTCCACACCGGCAACGTCGTTGAAAGTGACGCGTTGCTGACCCGGTCTGACCATCTGGGCTCTACTTCGAGTGAAGGTGAACGCCTGGTTATTCCGACCGGAGATCGTTCTCATCATGAAGAAGAACATGAACAGCAAGAACACTATGAAGATCACGTTGCCAACGACGTTGATCCAGAAGGAACTGCTCAAGCCCTTCTCGCCGGTCACGCGTATGCCTTTTTCGCTCAGTAGCCTTATCGTCTGTGTATCCTGGGAGAACCATGGCGCGTATATTTCGTAGTACTCGCCACGCTTGGAAATGACTCTGATCGTACCGTCGTCCCTCACCACAACTTCGGCGATGCGTCCCGGGTCTGTCTCGACTATCTGTATGAAATCACTGAAACTCATCTTCGACACGTTGTTGGAAGGACTGTAGAGGGAGCGAACGAGCCAGAATATCGAGAGTATGACGAGTGCGGCGAAGATGAGCGAGATGTAGTTCGGTCGATTTCCGTTCAAATCATTCTTCCTCCTTTCTCAATTCAAGTATAACTCGGAATGGATTTTCCAACAGGTTCAGAACGAGAAAATCATCGTTTTTTAGTCTCTCATTCAATCTTCTGTCGATGCACACGTAAGGTACCCACAGAATTATACCATTCTTCTCAACCACAGGCATCTCATCGCGCAAAAAACTCGGTATACGTGCCTCGATCATCAGATCCTTCAGCTTCTTTGAACCAACCCTATCGCCCGCCTTTCTGACTCTCATCAGAACGGGTGGTTTTACGAAGACGTACTGATCGCTCTCTATTCGATCGTTCAGTTTGAAGTACCAACCGTTGAAGTCGTACAATCCACGCTTTTCAATCTTCAAAGATTCGAGTACATCGTGTTCGCGTTCGATGCAGAAAAGATCGAAACCCTTCTCGAGCCATAGTCCTTTTGCAAGCTCGATCCTCCAAGATGGGCTGTGCGCACGTTCAAGAAGTTTTTGAACGTGTTCGAACTCCATTTGTTCGCCAAACTCCCTCGCACAGTTTCTGAGCAGTTCCACCAGTTCAAACTCACTCAGTTTTCTACCCGAGAAGATCGTACGGTCTTTGAACTTAACCAACCTTTGCCTTCCTATGAAACTTTCAACGTGTCTCTCGAGCAAAGTGCTGGACACGTGCAACTGAAGCAGGGCTTTCTCGATCGAAGGGTTGATCTTTCTCAGAGCTGGGATGACGACGTGTCGAATGTAGTTCCTCGTGTATTTGACATCGTAGTTGGTCTCGTCCTCGACAAAAACGAGGTTCTTTCTTCTGGCATAATCTTCTATCTCTGATCTTTCCACGTAGATGAAGGGCCTTATCTTGTCCTGGACCTTGGGCTTCATCGCAACCAAACCGAGTGGGCCAGTCCCACGCACGATCCTGTGCAACATCGTTTCAGCCAGATCGTTCAAGTTGTGAGCGAGTGCGATCACGTCACACTGAAGTTTTCTCTTCGCGTTGTCCAAAAACTCATACCTCAGCTTCCTCGCGCCTTCCTCAATACCAAGTTTGTTCTCCTCGCAGAATCTTGCCACATCGAGCCTTTCAACGAAGAGTTCAACCTGAAGCTTGGCGCAGAGATCTTTCACGAACGCTTCATCCCTGTCCGCGGTGGCCCTGAGCATATGGTTGAGGTGGGCGGCACAAACGCGTAAATCATAGATTTCACGCAGTTGCAGAAGCACATGCAAGAGGCTAACGGAATCGATCCCACCCGACAGTGCCACAAGGACGCTTTCACCTTTGGAGAGCAACTTCTGAGTCTGGACGAACTTGAGGACTTTGAACTCGAGAGGGTCGAGAATTTTTTCGCACCACCCAGAAGAAAAAAATGGAGCCAGCGAAGGGATTCGAACCCCCGACCTGCGCATTACGAGTGCGCCGCTCTGCCGACTGAGCTACGCTGGCTCACATGATCCACCGCTTGTACATTATACATCAACTCGCTCAATCGATCAAGGGGAATCGGATGAGCATGTTACGTCAACACGAGCGTGACGAACAAAGGTTCGAAAGAGTTCGTTTGTGAATCCTCATTGTGCAGAGACCGATGAAAAAGGTAAAGATCACTAAATGATTTGGTCCACTTGATTTTTCCCGAGGTCGTAGTAAAATACTTGTTGGTGAAAGCGGGTGTAGCTCAACGGTAGAGCATCGGCCTTCCAAGCCGAGGGTTGCGGGTTCGAATCCCGTCGCCCGCTCCAGCGCCCGTAGCTCAACAGGATAGAGCATCGGACTTCTAATCCGAGGGTTGTGGGTTCGATTCCCGCCGGGCGCGCCAACGTGGTGACCATAGCTCAGTAAGGTAGAGCGCCTGACTGTGGATCAGGTGGTCGCGGGTTCAAGTCCCGCTGGTCACCCCAGATGAGCGCGCCTGTAGCTCAATGGATAGAGCGTCGGACTTCGGATCCGATGGTTGCGGGTTCAAGTCCTGCCAGGCGCGCCATTGTTCCTCTCGGTCGAAGCGACGTTGGGTACAGCGGTGATCACAATGGCTGTTGAAAAGGAGGTAGAAGTGATGGAAGTACTGAAGGTAGCATCCAATTCGAACCCCAACAAGGTGGCTGGAGCACTCGCAGGTATGATCAGAGAGCATGGAAGGGCGGAACTTCAAGCGATCGGTGCCGGTGCTGTAAACCAAGCTGTTAAGGCAATCGCCATCGCGAGAGGCTATTTGGCACCGAGTGGAATCGACCTCGTGAGCATCCCGGCGTTCACCGACGTCGAGATCGACAAGGAAACGAGAACCGCCATCAAATTCATAGTCTTCCCCAGAAGCTGAAGACGAACGAAGGCCCCGCGGACGCGGGGCTTTCGTTTTGTCGCAACGAACCATCTATCTGGATCTTTGTCCTCTGATCTGAGCTCTTACAGACTGACGGTTGTTCATCTCAGAAAAACCTCTTCGATTGTCATGTTTGGTTCACCGCTTTTGAGCGCTTCTTCAATGTGTTCGGTGAGTAAGTATTACACCTGTTCTGTTATGCATTATGATGCTCGTTTGACGTTGGGAGGAAGATGATTAGCTCTGAGTTCGCGTGGTCTGTAACGAGCTTTCGGCTAAGGTAAGATCGTGTTCCTGAACAGATAGCTCACAATCGACGTCAGCGCTGTCAGCACCAAGATCACTGGGATCATCATCCGTATAACCCTCTTCTCTTCGCCAACTCGATCGATCGAAGCGGCCGCATTCTGAAGTTTAGATGGAGATATGGCCGAGGCGAGGCCACTTCCAAACGAAACGGCTGCTGCCATCATGAAAGGCGAAAGATTCAAGGTATGCGACGTTTTGAGCGTGTAAACTGTGAACATCGCGGTTGCAGAAGTTTGGGTCCCCGTTATGAATCCACCGAAAACCCCTATGAAGGGAGTTAAAAATGGAAAAAGGCCTTTGAAAAGCCTCGCAGAATGCTCCGTCAGCGCGTTGATCATGTTCATTTCCTCGTTCAAGAGTTGAAAACTCCCCGAGGTTTTGACGAAACCAGAATAGAGCATGACGTAAGCCGTCATGAAGAAGAAGGAAGCAGACCAAAAAGGTTGCCAGCTCCTATTGAAGGTTTTTCTCAGCGTCATCAATACTTCTTTTCCGTTGAGCTTGTAAAAAAAGATGCTGATCAAACTGGAAACGAAGATCCAAGTGTAAGCCTGCCAAAGCAATCTCATCTGAACAGGCTTCAGTGATAAGCCGAAGAAATACACTGGGAAGGACAACTTGTCGTAAGCCAGCTTTCTGATGGGTTCAAAGAGGTTGGAGAAAGATATGAAAAATATCAAAACTATCCACGGGAAAAAGGCGTGAAGAAAATCTTTGAAACTTTCCAATGATTCCTCTTCAATTGATTTCCTGTTCCTCGAGAAACTCAAAACCAACACGATCAACGCGCCCACGATCAAACCAGTCAAAACGGGAGTTTTGATGTAGATCGCGAAGACGGCACCGAGATAAGACAGAACTCCTACTAACAAAGAAAGGTGAAAGTACTTGAAAGCGAACTTCCTTCCATGCGCGGTGATAAGGACCGCCAGAGTGATCAAACATGAAACGACGGGCACGTAGGGTAAGAAATACTTGGCACCGTCGATCAGATCCAGCCCAACCATGTCACAGAAGATGACCAGAGGAACTCCGAGGATCGAATAAGTGCACAGAGAATCGTAGCCGAGTGCCGATAGAGCTATCGAAATTCTCGAGTCGTAACCGAAAGCCATCAAGATCGGTGTGAGCACGGTGACTGGTACCGCCCCAACCGATGCCAAGATCGTTCCAACTCCTATCACCAGAGCAACTATTCGGCTTGCAGGCCGATCGCTCAGCGATTCTTTCATCAATTCAACTGCTTTGTTGATGGCACCGGACCGTTCCATTATCGAAAGTTGAAATAGCGAGGCAGGGACTATGAGAGAAACTGGGAAAGCGGCGACGAAACCAGCCAAACAGGATCTCAAGACCACTTCCAAGGATGTTTCGAAGAATGTCAAAGAGATTGCAACAGCACTGAGCAAGCCCAACAGAGCGGCCATTGACGTCGACAGGTTACTGAAAAGCATGATTCCCAACACGACCAAAACGGGAGAAATGGAAAGCAACGCTCTCATTTTTTCACCAAATACAGATCATACACTAACTCTCCCTTGGTACGGTGATATTCTCGGGAAATCTCGTTCAAAACCGACGAAGAATCATCGAAAGGCAAGAAACGAGTTCACCAAGATCGGCACGAGCATCGTCACCACGAAACCATGCGCGAAAGCCAAGAACGATGTTTCCCTGTCTGTGTAGTGTGATATGGGTCCGAGCAACGTGTCCATCGAGGTCGCACCCGCTATCGATACAACGGCCGTTTTGGAGTACCTTGAGAGAATCGGTGTCAAAACGATGGCGTACAGTTCTCTCATGACGTTCGAAAAGAACGCGATGGCACCGAGTTGCGCGCTGTGAAGGTTAGAAATTATGATCGCCGACAAGCTGTACCAACCGAATCCCGAAGCAACGGCTAAAATTTCAAAACGTTTCATGGAAGAAAAGAAAGACAGTGCCAACACCCCTGCGTAGGTTCCAAGCACGGTTGCCGCAACGCTGAGCAAAACCTTCTTGACCACATCGAAGCGAACCTTTTCCTTGCTTAGGTCCACTCCAACGAGAAAAACTATGACGTAGAGAACCACGTTGATGGACCAATCAGGAAGCCTCAAGCTGGACCATCGACCCACGAAGACACCCACTACAACCGAGCTCAAGAGTAAGATCGCCATCATTTCTTTGACACCCTCTCGAAGATCACTGCGAAGATGAAACTTCCCAAGATGGCAAAGGTCGACACCATGAAGGATGAAAAGAGGATACTTTCAAGCTTCGACACCACATCATCGTTCGATCCGATCTCGATACCGAGGGCGAAAAGGAGAAGGAAAGTCAGCACGATCAAAACTTTGTACTTCCTAATCCAGTCGGTTCTCAAGAAGCGCCCAACGAAGAAACCTAAAAAGAACAACAGGATCAAAACAAGCAGCAGCATTTCTAACACCCCTCACAACTCGATACCTGCTCTTGGAGCAATGAACCTGTCCTGGAATCTGTCTCTGAAAATCTTAACAGCTTCTCGGCCCGTACAATGACACGGCATGATTCTCTTAACGTTAAGTCTTTCTATTTCATCAACGATCCGAGATATCTGTGAAGTTTCTTTGTTCAGCAGATGGAACCCTCCAGCTAGAAGACCGATCGGCTTTTCAAATCGTTCCAACACAGTTTGTACCATCTTGACGACACCTGGATGGCAGCATCCAACCAGCACGTCTACGAACTCACCACGATCCACAACCAAGCATTGTTCGAAGATTATCTTGTCGTTGTATCTTCCTTCGATCTGGCCAGAAGAGTGAACGCTCAAAGCTATTTGCAGCGGATCTCTGATCCTGATGACTTCAACAGGGAATCTGTCTTTGAGATCGTTTTCGCACCTTTGGCTGAACCCTTCACAGATGTAGACCTTGATGTTCGGATTCGTCTTCAGAAGCTCTTCAAGTCCACCAGTGTGGTCCCAGTGTTCATGCGACAGAACAGCGTGCTCAATTTTCGATGGATCGACGTGCAATCTCTTCATATTCTTCAGCAGGACTCGACCGTTGGAGAAGGTGTCAAACAGGACGTTCTCACCGATGAGGAAAGAAAGGCCCCAAAATCTCAAGGCGTGCTGAAGTTTCGTTGAAGCTTCGGCGATGAGGACGATCTTCATGTGCTCTCTCTCACAATCAGTTCGACATCGAGAACCACCTGTTTGGGACTCGTTCGAAGGTTCGACAACCTTTCGTAGAGCATCTCGAAGGCGACAATGCCTTCCAAGAATTTGTCGATCCTGACGGTTGTAAGAGATGGTTGAACGAACTCCGCGTAGGATATATCATCGTAACCGACAACTGATACATCCGCGGGCACCCTCTTTCCGAGCAATCTCAACGCTTTCAAAGCGGCGATGGCAAACACATCGTTGAAGCAGAACAAGCCATCGAAATCGACGTCCTTCAGTTCCAACATCTTGTTGAAGGCGGACTCGTAACCTTCCTCGATCTCAACCATGATGTAGGGCTGCAAACCGAACTCGCTCAAAGCTTTCGAGTAACCTTCGTACCTCATGCGGGCTACGGACTTGTACATGAAGCCATTGAGCATCAGTATCTTCCTTCTGCCTTTCGACAACAGATGTTTCGTTGCCAAATAACCACCTTTCACGTCGTTCGAGTAGACTTCGTCGAGTTCGTCGTTCTCAAAGTGAACTCCGAGTATCACGAAGGGAAACTTGAGCTTGATGAGCTTTTCAATATCCTTGCTGTCGAACTGCGTTGGAGAGATGATTATGCCATCAACACGCTTCTGCAAGAGAGTGTCCACAGCCTGCATCTCGTTTATGTAGTCCCTCTCCGTGTTCATGAGAACGACCTGATAGCCGTACTTTCGTGCGCTCGTCTCGATCCCCTTGAAGACTTCCGCATAGAATGGGTTGGAACTGTCCTCGAACACAACCCCTATGGTCTTCGTCGTACCCTTTCTGAAGAGAACGGCATCGGAATTTCTAATGTAGCCAAGCTTCTTTGCGATCTCCAACACCTTCTCCTTGGTCTGCGGGCTCACGTCAGGTTTGTTGTTCAAAGCTCTGGAGACGGTGTTCACGGAAACTCCAGCCTCTTCGGCGATGTCTTTGATCGTGATGAACCTCTTTGCCAAGGCTCAGACCTCCCGGCTCTCGAAAGCTCCTAAAGGTATCCTCTCGTTCGACACCCAAACCACATTTTCATGTTCTTGAACGTTCAGAAGAATGAGCTTTTCTGAGATTTGGGCAGAATCCACCCCGTCGCCGACGAGCTTCGCGGGCAACAACTTGCCGAGCATGAACGTGTAGAAGAACTCATCACCCACCGTCGCAACGTAGTATTTGTTGCCACGTTTTGTCACGCAAGGCATCCCAGCGAACGGGTCACTTTTGAACGATCCGAGCACCTCAGCATCTTTGACCATGATTTTATCACACCAAAAACCTCCACTCAAACTCAATCCCGAAACGTTCAAGTCCACTCTCTCTGTAGCTGCGAAATCAACGATCTCCAAACCGAGGAGCCGCTGCAAACCGTGTGGAAACTCCCTTCTCAACCAATTGTGTTCATCCTTGATGGAAGTCATGCAGGTGATCAAAATGTCCCCTTTGAACCCTTCGAGTTTCTCGATGAATTTCTCTGGCAAATACATCGCATAGGGAACGATCAACAACCTGTAGGAATCGATCTCGTCGTCCTCAAACACGAAGTCCACGTTGTAGCCAAGCCTTCTGACAGCTTTATAGATCTCCATCACAGATTCCCAATAATTGAAATTGCGGTTCAGATAGTTTATTCTGTGGATCCACGCGTTCTCGTAAGAGAAATAGATCGCGACCTCCTTTTCCGGAACCAAGACACCTTCCGTTTCACGCTTAGCCCGTGAGAACTCTTCGCACCTAGCGGTTTTTCTTTCAGCGTAATCGAGCAACGCACTGTGGTATTGTTCTGCGCCCCATTGGATCTGATCGAATCTGAACACAAGAACACCGAGTGCGCCATGCAGGTGCGCTTGTTTTATCCACAGCTTCAAATATCCATCGGGATACTGCTCGTTGATCGTCTTCCAGTTCACCCTCCCTGGTTGCTGCTCCATCACGAGGAACGGTTTCTTCTTCAAAGATCTCATCAAGTCGTGGTTGGCAGCCTGCCTGTAAGGATCGTAAACTTTCGTCGCAACGTAATTGTCCCAGCTCACGAGGTCCATGTACTGGGAAAGTTTTTTGTAGTCGATGTCGAAGAAGTCCACCATGAGGTTGTGGGTTATCGGTTTGTCGGAGTACTTTCTTATGATCTCACTCTGCATTCTCATGTAATCGATATGGATGTCGGTCGAAAACCTGAAGAAATCAAGCATCATGTGAGGATTTTCAAACGCAGGCGTGTTGATCGGCAAGACTATTTCATCCCAATCGTTCACAGTTTGGCTCCAGAACCTGTTGCCCCAGTGGTAGTTGAGCTCATCTATGGAGACGTATCTTTTTTTCAACCATTCGACGAATGCCTTCCGTGTCGATTCACAGTAGCAAAGCGTCGTGTCGTGACAACCAAACTCGTTGTCGATCTGCCACATGTCCGCGTAAGTTGAAAGGTGCTGAGCGTACTTCTCAACGATCTTCTTCGAGTACTCACGGTACACGTCGTTCGCAGGACAATAATGCCGCCTGCTACCCGCGCCTTTCTGTCTACCGAATTTGTCGACGGGCAGTACGTGTGGGTGTTTCTTGATCAGCCACATAGGTGGTGCGGCGGTGGGCGTGCCGACGATGTTCTTGATGCCAGCATCTTTCAACAACTTCAAGGCTTTCTCGAGCTTCGAAAAATTGTACTGACCCTCCTTTGGCTCAACGATCGACCAGGCGAACTCTCCAACCCTGACCCATTCGATACCGATTTCCTTCATGATCTTCACATGCTTTTCCCAAGATGACTCATCCCAGTGCTCTGGATAATAATTGGCACCGTAGATCTGCATCGAACCCCCCCTCAACCTTTTATGCTACCCAAAGTGAGACCCTGGATGAAGTAGCGCTGGAAGACCAGAAAGACTATAACAGGAACGGTCGCGGCGAGCAAGGCCCCGGCGGCTATGATGTTCCAACTGCTGATCCATTGACCCTGCAGGGTTGTCAAGCCGATCGTAACGGTCTTCTTCGCATCACTTTGGAGGAGGATCAAAGACCAAAGATAATCGTTCCATATCCACGTGAATTCGAGGATACTCAGAGCAGCCACGGCGGGCTTCACCAAAGGCATGATGATCTTGGAATAGATCTTGAAGGCACCGGCTCCATCGATCCTTGCGGCGTCAAAGAGGCTCGACGGTATCGTCGCCATGAAGTTCCGTAGAAAGAAAGTGCAGAAACCAAGCTGAAAAGCGATGTGAAACAAGATAACACCAATCAGTGTGTCGTACAAGCCCGTCACGACGGAGAATCTGTAGACGGGAATGAGCAACATCTGAAAGGGTATCAACATACCTGAGACGAAGATCATCAAGATCACAGTGCGCAGTTTGAACTCGTACCAAGCGAGCGCGTAAGCACTCAGACTCGACAGAAAGAGTGTACCTGCAACGGAAACAGCCGTGACAATCGTTGTGTTGATGAAATATCGACCCATTCGACCTTCAATCCAAGCAACCTTGAAATTCTCAAACGTCCACGTTTTGGGAGGAGACCAGAAGTTCCTGAGCATGAAGATCTCGTCCATGGTCTTGAACGCGGTGAAGAACGCCACCACGAACGGTACCATCCACAGCACCACGATCAACGTACACAGAACGTAGAAAAGCGTAGCCTTCAAAGTTTTCCTCATAACCTTTCCTCCCTCTTGAGCACGTTCAAAACGTAGACGAGAATGAAGCCGAGAGTGATCAAGAACTGTATCACTGCGATCGCTGCGCCGTAACCCATCCTGTAGTTGTGGAACGCTTGGATGTACATGTAGTTCGCCATGACGCTCGAAGAATAGTAGGGCCCTCCTCTGGTCATGACGAAGACGATGTCGAACGCACGGAGTGAGTCGATGATGTTCACCGTGATCGTTATCACCATCGCGGGTCTGAGCTCTGGAAGTATAACGTACCAAAACCTCTGAAACGCGTTCGCACCATCGACTATGGCTGCTTCCACGTGTTCCCTATCGACACTCTGAAGTCCCGCGAGGAAGAGGACCATCGCGTAAGGAACCTGCCTCCACAGCGCGGCCCAAATCAGTGAGTAGGTGACGATCCTCGGATCGCTCAACCAAGGCTTTGCGAGATTTTCAAGCCCTATCCAGCGCAGAAACGTGTTCACGATGCCTCCAGAAGGTTCAAGCACCCACGACCATATCTGACCTATGACGACGAACGAGAGCGCCATCGGTAGATACACCAAAGATTTGTAGACCCTGTGACCAGGATACTTTTGGTCCATGAGCATCGCGAAGAGAAGCCCCAGAGGAATCGAGAGTATGACGAAACCGATCATCCACTTGAAGTTGTTCAGAAGCGAGAGTATGAAATAGCGATCGTTGAAGAGACGAACGAAGTTCTCCCATCCGACGAACCTTGGCTTCGTCATACCGTCCCATCTCGTGAAACTCACGATGAAAGTTCGAAAGATAGGGTATATGACCCAGATGAAATAGAGGGCTAACGGCCCCGCAAGAAAGAGATAGGGTGTCAACTTTTTCTTCATTCGATCACCTCAAAAAGCCCACGGGCGAGATGCCCGTGGGCGAGGTTCACTTGCCGTAGATTCTCTTTCTCTCGGCTTCAAGTCTCTTCAGTATATCCGTGATCTTACCAGGATTCTGCATGAACTCTATGAACGCGTTCATTCCGACTTCAGCCATCTCTGGATTGGTGTCCCTGTCGTAGAACTGAGCCACACCAGCTGAGGCGAGGATCATGTCGAGACCTTTTTTCGCGTGTGCGTCGGGTGGCGCAACCGCCACGTTGGCTGCCAACCTGCCGAGGTCCTTCGCGAACTTCTCCTGTGCTTCTTTGGAAGCGATGAATCTCAAGAACACGATCGCACCTTTCTTGTTGGGAGCGTTCGCTGGGACCATGAAACCATCGATCGGTGTTTCCTCGTACGGTGCAACGGCTGGATCGATGATGGGGAACCTGAAGAAGTCGAGATCGTCTTTCACTTCTGCGGGAGCAACATCTTTGATGAACTGTCCCATGTAGTACATGCCAGCTTGTCCTCTGAACAGGAAGGTCGCCGCTTCCTGCCACTCGTAAGCAGTGTGGTTGGGGAGCAGGTATCCTTTGTCTATGATCTGTCTCCAGTATTCAAAAACCTTCAGAAGTTTTGCATCCGTGTAAGGAACTTCTCCGGCGGTGAGGGCGATGTGATAGTCGAGTCCGTTGATCCTCAAGTTCAAGATGTCGAACCAACCCGCCGCGGTCCACGGGAACTTGGTTCCAATGGTGATGGGAACTATGCCGTTCTTCTTCAGAGTCTCACACACCTGCAGGAACTCGTCCCAGGTCTTCGGTTCCTTGATGCCGAATTTTTCGAAGACGGATTTTCTGTAGTACACGCCCCACCAATACCAGCTCTGTGGGATGAAGTAGATCTTGTCTTTGTACGAGCAAGTGCTCCTGAACGCCTCGGGGAAGTAGTCCTCCCACTTCGCACCCGCGAAAACTTCTTCGACTGGAACTATCAACCCCATCTCTGCGAAGTAGCGCATCCTTTCACCCGCGAACCAAGTAACGACGTCCGCAGTACCTTTCGGTGAAGCGAGCCAGGTCCTCAGTAGCACCTTGAAGTCCTCGTGTGCGAACGTGTTCACAACGACCTCGTACTCAGGATACTTCTGCTGGAAGATCTGTACGAGTTCTGCGAGAGCTTTTCTCGGAGCAGGATCGGACATGTAGCTGTTGATGACGATCCTTTCCTTTGCGAAGACAAAGACCATGATCGTGGCGAGGACGAGTACGAGAAGCCTCTTCATGCGAACATCCCCCCTCACTCTGTGCCGGTAACGTTACCGGCACGATCTACAGCTAAAATTAGCCACGAAGACACCACAATGTCAAGTCCTACAAATCGTCGAAATAAACAGCATTTGGCTATCAGACATGTCTGTGGTTACATGTGATTGAAAAACTCAATGTATCTTCTTGTTTTTGCTTCTTTCAGCTTGAGTTAACAAAAAGGGTGGGCATCGCCCACCCCGAGGCTTCTTTGATCTTCCTCAATAGAGAACAGGGCCGGTGATGATGGGTTCTTTTTGAATCGGATAAGTGAGAGGATAACCCATCGATCGAGCAATGATCCTTGGCACATCCGTGTTGTCAAGCCATCCTGTGAAATGTTCAGCACCAGGTCCAAAGGCGAAGATGGGAACTGGATCACCAGTGTGGTCAAAAGTTGTCCAACCGAGCAATGCCTTGGAGCTGACGTAACGTCCGAACGCGTTGGGTAAATCGTAGACACTCTTTGCAGTTTTCTTTACGTTCAAAAGCTGCGCGTACTCTTCTTCACTCATGTCAATATCGTAGAATTCTTTCACTCCCGCTATGAATTTTTCTTTGTCTTCGATAGGGTGTCTAGATATGAACCAGTCGGTGTTGGCCTTGAATTTTCTAAGCTTGTCCACTTCAAGCATGTAGGTTCCCGTAGAGGTCGATAGACCTCCGGTTTCGTGGTCAGAGGTGACAACGATGAGGGTGTCTGGGTTCTTCTTCGCAAATTCGAGTGCGACACCGACCGCCTTGTCGAACTCGACTACTTCTTTCCAAACCCCGTATGGATCGTTACCGTGCGCCTCCCAGTCGATTTGAGATCCTTCGACCATCAAGAAGAATGGTTCACCATCTTTAGACAGCAGTTCCAGCGCCTTCTCCACCATCTCGTAGAGCATAGGTTGTTCCCCTGTCCTTTCGCTCGCGGGGGCAAGATGGCTCGAGGCGAACAACGCAAGCAACTTTCCACCTTCAACCTTTGCCAACTCACTCTTCTTGGTGATCACAGTATAACCACGTTCTTTTGCCAGAGATATGAGATCTTTTTCATCCTTCCTGCTACTGCCTTTGACCGACGCGGGGAGGAAGTGTCTCATACCTCCGCCCATGATCACATCGAAGTCACTCTCGATCAGTTGTTCGGCGAGTTCGTTCTCCATGTCTCTGTCGAGAACATGCCCGTAGAACACCGCGGGCGTGGCGTGAGTGATTCTACACGTGACCACTATGACAACCTTTACTCCATACGACTTGAAGACCTCAGCAATAGAAGGTACTGGCTCTTTGTTTGGAAGCATGCCGATCATGCCGTTGTTCGTCTTGAAACCGGACGCGAGTGCGGTGCCAGCGGCAGCCGAGTCTGTCACCCACGTGTTGGCGGAAAAGGTCTTGACGATTCCAACATGTTGACTCTTCATCATGTTTAGCGGTCTTCCTTCGAGGATACTTGCAAGGTACACGTGGTTGAAACCCATCCCGTCACCTATGAAGTAGATGACGTTCTTCACGTAGGAAGCCAAGACGAAGGTCATGAGTACTATCAAGACGAGAGCGACGAACAACTTTCTCATATGCTCACCCCCCTCACAGGATTCCCGGCGCCTCTACTTTAGCAGAACTTACCTGAGAACCTATATGAGGGACTAAAATTTTGGATGGAGGGATCAGTGTGGAGACCATCATCGCCATCTTACTCGGTTATTTGCTCGGTAGTTTTTTACCAGCGTACCTCATAACCAGAACGGTACTCGGTGTGGACATACGTAAGCTCGGTACCAAGCACGCTGGTACTACGAACGTCTACAGGAACGTTGGTCTCTGGCCCGCTGTGCTCACAGCCCTTTACGATACCTCCAAAGGCGTTCTTGCGTTCAAACTGGCCTCGATTTTGGATCTTCCAGAGCAGATCTGCTTCGTTTCTGCGATGGCTTCGGTTGCTGGCCATATGTTTCCTTTCTATCTTCAGTTCAGAGGCGGGCGGGGTGCGGCAACGACAGTGGGGATTCTTTTGTATTTTCTTTGGACGGAATGGCTGAAGCTTCCGTTCAGCACCTTGTTATCTGATCTTTCAGTCTTAGCGTTAATCGTTCTCGTCATTTTCCTTATATCGAAGAAGGGCGACGTGGTTGGCTTGTTCGTCCTGCCGGCACTCGCGTTGCTGGTCATGCTGAGGATGCCGGATCGTTCTCATTTCATCGTGCTTCCAGTGCTGGTACTCTTGACGATCAATCTTTACAACATAATCGCTTGGAGATTGATCAAGTTTCAAGAAGATATCAGGCCTTGGCGCGTGTTCATCCGGCCGGCAGCCTTTCTGCTTCTTGTTTTAGGTTACCGCATCGAAAAAACTTCCTTCATGCTCTTGATGAGTGTTCTGATCGCCATCTTTCTTGTACTCGATCTGGTGAGGCTTTCACACAGGAGGGTTGAAAGGTTTTTCCACGACGAGTTCAAGTTCAAAATGTTCAAAGAAGCTGAGAGAAAACGTCTCTCTTCGATGACTCTTTTTCTGCTCGGTGTGACGTTGAGCTATCTGTTCTTCGAAAACGGTTTGGCGATCGCCGCTTGCTCTTTTCTGATCTTGGGTGATCTGGCGGCCAAGATCATCGGGATGAATTTCGGAAAGAGAAAGCTCTTCCACAAGACATTCGAGGGTACGCTTGCACACTTGGTGCTGTGTATCTAAACAGCTTACGTACTGCACGTGATGAACTTCGTACCGCTGGGGGTTGGAATGCTCGGAGCGATCGCGGCGACAATCTGTGAGGCTTTACCGTTGGCGATCAACGACAACGTTTCTGTACCACTGTTTTCAGGAATAGTCATGAACGTTGTGAAAGGTGTGATCAGGGGGTAAAGGTGTGCAAGGAAGTTTTGCTCGCCCAAGGTTGGTTTTCTCGGCCTGTTTGAACTCCGAACCCGTCAGGTACAACGCACGAATCATCGAAGACGAATTCTGCAAGAAGCTCGCAGAGCACGCCGATGTGGTCACGGTCTGCCCTGAGGTCGGAATCGGCTTGAGCGTTCCTCGATCTCCAATAGTGATCGTTTTCGACGGTGAGAAACGGCTGGTGCAGAAAGACACAGGTCAAGATCTCACGAAACGGTTGTTAGAGTTCAGCGCGGACTTTTTAGAAAAGCTCGGTGCGGTGGATGGGTTCGTGCTCAAGAGAAAGTCTCCATCCTGCGCTCTCTCGGACGCCGCAGCGTACAAGTTTTCTCGAAACACGAGGCTCGTTCTCAAAACATCGGGTATCTTTGCACAGATGGCGATGGAGAAGTTCTCCAAAGTCGCGTTCATAGACGAATTCAGGTTGAGGAACTTCTGGCTCCGAGAACATTTCCTCTGCAAGATCTTTGCCAGTGCAGAAATGAGAGGAATGTTCAAAGGTGGCTTTACAAAAATGGACGTCTTGAAGTTTCACGAAAGGTACAAGTACTTGCTCATGGCACACAGCCCATCGCTGTTGAAGAAGCTCGGAAGGCTCGTTTCTAATTTGAACACTTTGGCTTTGACCGATCTTGTGAGAGAGTACAGCGATCTATTCACCATGGCTCTCACGATCAAACCAACGAAGGCTAAACATTTCAACGTGCTGCAACACATCTATGGATACTTCAAAGACAGAGTCAACGATGTTGAGAAAAGGAAAATGCTGAGCTTGCTCGACGATTTCGCAGCGGGTTCGACAAGCTTGACGAGGATCAGGGCGATCTTCAGAGAATACGCGCGCGAGCTTCACATCGATTACCTTTTGGACCAGCGCTATCTCAGTCCGTATCCGTTGGAGCTGGAGACGGACGTGTGAATGGTCCTCAGAATCGAGTGGTGGGTTTCATAATTAAACGTCCGGCAGAACTTTGGAAAGATAATGAGATGATACTGGATCTACACCGTACATGGTCTTTTAATTTGAAAAAAACGAGAATAATAAGGAGGTGACGTTGTGAAAAAATGGTTGCTGTCTTTGATCGCTTCGGCGGTGTTTCTGTCACTCGTTGCGTGCACGATCTTGACTGGCGGTTCGAATTCTTCCAAGAGCGTTGAAGTCTACCTCACCGATGCGGTGCTTCCCATCGATCAGGTTGAAAGCGTTCTTGTGACGATCAATCGGATATTACTCGTGAGCGATGAGGCGACCGTGGCGGTCAGCGACGAGGCAACGACCGTGAACCTTCTTGAACTCGTCGGAGAGGAACTGTACCTTGGCTCCGTTCCGGCTGGAACTTATGGTCAACTGCGTTTTGAGATCTCCAGCGCCACGATCACTGTGGACGGAACAGATCATTCGCTGAGGATCGCTTCAGGATCTTTAAAGTACAACCTTCAAGACTTCCAAGTAACAGAAGGCTCAAAGATCGTTCTTGACTTCGATCTTTCAAGATCCATAAAGTTCACAGGATCTGCAACGAGCAATCAGCATGGACAGAACCCTGTGCAGTATCACATGACTCCCGTGATCAACGTGCGTTACGGCCAACTCTACGATGTGACAGGACGAGTTGTCGATCAAAACAGCAACGGAGTTCCTCACGTTCTCGTTGCGCTCTTCGAAACAGGTCAGTCGAGTCCAACCGCGGTGACGCTCACGCACAAAGAATCTGGCAAATGGCAAGAGGGTGAGTTCAAACTCTGCAAGGTGAGACCTGGTGATTATGTTTTGAAGCTGTACACCGATTGGCAATCTTCGCAGGATCCCGATAACATCTTCTATACAGAGCCGGCGACGACGATTCAGCTGAAAGTAAAGAAACAGAACGTCGACTTGGGTGATATACGGATCGGTCAGTGAGAAAAACGAAGGGGCCTTGCGCCCCTTCATTTGAGATGTTTTTCAAACCAATCGAGGATCTCTTTGAGCCTTCTCATCCTGTGGAGCGGTTTTCCACTCCTGCTCAG